>ERZ1673753.321-NODE-321-length-66749-cov-9.438300_pt1 | contig 66749 bp, 59 predicted proteins | sample MGYA00580201_ERZ1673753 | MGnify/ENA primary metagenome ERZ1673753 (study PRJEB41218, sample SAMN15661747) | gut metagenome | host: Homo sapiens | place: Canada: London | collected 2015-08-20/2019-03-30 | study: EMG produced TPA metagenomics assembly of... | reverse complement strand
CGGAAGTTGTGCGACATTACGAATGTCTGCTGCGCGCCCTTGCAACAGATGATTCCTTAACTCTTCGCCGTGAACAGCATTACGTAACGGATACGCTTTCGTCTGATGTGTTTTTTGCTTTTTCGCACAGGCACAAATATTTGTATTCGTGGACTGATTCTTATATTTTTTACAATATGATGATGAAAGCTGGGAAAGCTGAAGTTACGACTAAGCTGGCTACCTATCGCTTTTGCAGAGATGTCAAGCGTCTTGCAGCTCGTATGCTTGATGCAGGCAAGGAAAAACAACTGGAAGAAATGTTACGTATCGTGGCTACCCGACTACAGGAGCATGGTATGAATGATGCAGCGGCTGTCACTGCGGCAGCCGTTATGGGCATCGATGTTGATCCCGCCTGTCCGGGAGACATTGCTCGCCGCCTGCTTACCCGCCTGCTGCTTGCAGGAAAAAAAGCCCCGCGTCTCTCCCATACAGTACCGTTGGTGGCAAGCGGTCCTACATTACTATTGTTCTATGAAACGGATTGCCCTAACTGTGAAGCTGTCCTACGTGACCTCTGCGGATTTTACACTACCTTGAAAGACAGGGGAGTGCGAGTGCTGTCTATTGCTTCCGACGAAGACGAGCATATCTTTTCTTCCCGCGCCGCTTCCTTGCCATGGACAGAGAAATGGTACGATTCTCGTGGTTTTTATAGTCCTGATTTCGAAAATTACGGTGTGGCATCTACGCCTACTCTGGTCGTGGTAAACCCTGATGGCCGGATTGCCGGTTCCTATCACACACTGGAGGAAACAGGGCTGATAAGCATACCTTAACCTGTTAACCTACGAAAGCATGACACATATGACAGACACTTTTTGTTTTCTGACACGAATTCCCAAGCTGTATAACCGTGTCCCCGGAAAAGCCTGGAATGCTTCCCGCCAGAGTTATGAAAGTCATAGACCGTATCGCAAGCGTAGGCGTAAATATACCCTAGGATTTCTTATACTCCTTATGTCAATCCTTCTTACCCTGATGCTACTCTTATCCAACAGTTAGTCTATTTCGTAAGGAAATTGTATAACTGTCGGGCTGCGAAAACTGGCCAACACTTCAATATGAACATTTAATGCATACATCTATGAATGATTTTTCAAGTAAAAATGACAGGGCTATCCTTGAGACTGAACTAGCCCTGCTTTGTTCACGGATTCAGCTCTATTATTTGATCCGGTGGCGTGTCTGGCGTAACCGGGACATCCTCAAAATGGATGAAGCTAGAAGAAGGCTTATGTTATTCTCTGACATGCGAAGCGAGTTCATTGCACGACTGGTCGGTTCCCGACCGTATGAACCATATGTTCTTCTCAGTATGCTTTACAGGCAGGAACTGGCATTGGTGGAATATATTCTGGACAAATATCCTGACCTGATGCTCATGCCCGAACAGGAAATGATAAGGGTTATGGAAGAGGCGGAAAAAGAAACAAAGCCGGAACAAACAGACACAGTGAGTTTATATTAGTGCAGTAACATTAAGCCTTTTCATAAAACAATATTTTTCATTTTATATCATTTTATAAACCATAGACTCTATTGTGGTGTAAATCTTGTAAAAAAGATCAGATAAACAGTAATTTGTATAAGTCTGTTTTGGGGGTTGTTGTCTATTTTTGCAAATAGATAATAAACATGTAAACACATTAAGAATTGAATATATGAATATTATAAATTACGAGATCTTATTATCATTAGCCACATGGTAGCATTCATCGACAGAAGAATCGACTGTTCGATAGTGGCATGGATTAGTGGTGAAGAGTATCACACTACATTGGTGACTTTGGACTATATTTGCTCTGTGGAAGATGGTTTGATTATGATTGCTGTGAAACTGAATAAAAAAATATATTAAAGTCCGTTTTAACTAGTTATGCAATATCTTAAAACATATACTATGAACATAAAAATGCAATGTTACAACCCGCTTGTATGTTCTTGACAAAAAAAGCTGGACTTGTTATGGGCTTACGGTCAAGTAAGGGATATTAGATGGAAGTGAACGTCCATTATTTAGAAAACAAATAAAAGAGGTATTTCCTTAATGCTATTTCTATGTAATATTTAAAGCCTGGTATATGTAGTCCGGTTACTGTGTAATTCTTTTACCGTATATGATGAAAGAACGGTTCTAAGGTCATGAAAGTCTGACAACTAAGAATAGATGTCAATGAGCCTTTTATTCATTTGGGATGTTTGAAGGAGACATTCTGAAAAACGATATTCATTTATAAGACTTCTGAAAAAATGGGACTAAGGTTTAAGATTCTTATCGGTTACAGCATACTGATTACCCTGCTCGTCTTTATTGTATATCTATTCCGTCAGGAACAGATAAAACACAATACCCTGCAAAAAGCGGAACAGGAAATGGTTTATACCCACAAGTTAGTGGAAAGGACGTACATGCACCTTTGGGAGCTGACTACACAAGCCGAACTGGTAAGCGTATGGAAAGAGGCTGATCAGGAACGTTACCGTGTGAAAAGAAGGGAAGTCTGCGATACATTACAAGTGTTGAGAGATTATGTGCATGCCCCGGAACAGGAAAGACAAATAGATACCCTCTGTTTGCTGTTGCAAGAAAAAGAATTCCTGCTCTCGGCTGTCATGAATACCTTTCTGCAATTACAGGAGACCGGTAATTTTGTCAGAGAAAAGATACCGGTTATTGTTTCCCGGATAGAGCGTATCTCACCTCAAAAACAAACGATGAATGCCATGCAATCTTTCGCCGCCTCCAAAATGAAAAAAGGGTTACGGTCTATCTTCCATAGAAAAGAGTCCAGATCAGCTTGTCCGGAACAACGGGAAAAAGTTGCCAGGGAAAAGGAAACGGATGCCAATCCAGTCTCTTCTCCCGCAGGACTGCTTTATTCATTGGATAAAGAAGTCATGGAACAACAGCAGGAACAGCAGCAGAGGCTTCTTTTACAGATGGACAGTCTTTATAATAACAATCTTGTATTGAACCGGAAATTAAATAATTTAGTAAAGGATTTCGAAGAGGAAACCAACCGGCGTTTATTCCAAAGATATGGGCAATCCATATCCGGCAGGGAAAGTTCTTTTTTTACTTTTGCAGGTCTTACCTTTTTTGTCTGCATGTTAATTATTGTACTTTATGTCATTATCCATCGGGATGTGAAAAGGCGTTCCCGCTATGAAAAAGAATTGGAAGAATCAGATAAAAAGAACAAGGAATTGCTACAGTCTAAGAAGAACATGATGCTCTCTATCGCCCATGACCTACGTTCCCCATTGGCGATCATCAAGGAAAGTGCAGAGCTGTTGCCCCGATTGGAAGAAAAAGACAAACGCGATGAATTTGCAGCGAACATATGCCACTCTTCCGACTATATGCTCAGTCTGGTAAATACCCTGCTGGAGTTTTATCTGCTGGATACCGGACAAATCCAACTGAATATGATGCCCTTTTCATTATCAGTATTCTTCAGAGAAACGGCAAAGAACTACACCTTGCTGTCAAAAAAGAAACGCCTCAGGTTTACTACCCGTTTTGAGAATCTAAATGTCATCGTAAACGGTGACCGGGCACAACTGCAACAGATCATTAATAATTTGCTGTCTAATGCTTTGAAATTTACAGAAAAAGGGACAGTCACTTTGACTGCGGAATATAGCAATGAAAAATTACGTATTTCAGTGCAAGATAGCGGTCCGGGCATGACAAAGGAAGAGTTAAAACGAATATTTAATGCCTTTGAAAGACTGGATAATGCAAAGCATACACCCGGCTTCGGATTGGGGTTGGCGATCACCTCCAAACTCATACAATGGATGAGTGGTGAGATCTCGGTGGAGAGCCGTATCGGAAAAGGAAGCACTTTCTCCGTATTCCTTCCCTTTCCGGTTGCCGACAATAATTCCGTTCAGGAAGAAACTAGGCCGTTTGTCGGTGTCCATTTAGAAAATATCCGCGTGCTGGTCATTGACGATGACCTTATCCAACAGAGGATAACTCGTGAAATGTTCTCTCAGAACCGGGTGGCATGTGATTGCTGTACCAACTGTTGGGAGCTGACAAATTTGTTAAAGAAAAATAATTATGACTTGCTACTGACAGATATCCAGATGCCGGAAATGGATGGTTTCGGTGTTTTGGAAATACTCCGTTCTTCTAACATAGAAAAAAACAAAAACATACCGGTCATCGCAGTGACTGCCCGCTCCGATGATGATAACGAATATCTATCCGAAGGTTTTGCAGGAAGCATACACAAGCCTTTTACAATGAAGCAACTGATGGATGTCACCAGGAAGATAGTCGGTCAAAAGGAAGCAACAGATCAGAGCCCTGACTTTTCAGTCATTCTCTCCGGGGAGGACAACCGGCAGGAGATGTTGCGCTTATTCATAGCGGAAGCACGGAAGGACGTGGATTCGATAGTTACAGCCATAAGCCAAAATGATTTGAAAACCGTCCAATCCATCCTGCATAAAAATCTGCCTCTTTGGGAAACCGTTCATATAAACTATCCGTTAATGCAATTGAGGAAATTGGTAACTACAGCTACAGGTTCATGGACAAAAAGACAAATAACAGATATACAGGAGATCATCCGTTCTATGAAAGAAATTATTGATTTTGCAGAACATAAATTACAGGAGGAAAAACAATGAAAAGTATTCTGATTATAGAAGACGATATTATTTTCAGCCGTACCATCGGTAACTGGCTGGTAAAACAAGGCATGAGGGTGGAAAGCGTAACGAAACTTTCCGATGCGAAGAAATCCGTTAGGGAAAAGGAATACGATCTGATACTGGCAGACCTGCGTCTGCCGGATGGAAACAGTACCCTCTTTCTGGAATGGCTGAATGATGAAAATTATACGATCCCTTTCCTTATCATGACTAACTACGGACAGGTGGAAAATGCGGTGCAAGCCATGCAACTCGGCGCCGTCAATTATCTGTGCAAGCCTATTCGGCCGGATAAGCTTTCGGAGGCTATCTTTAATGTGCTCAGCAAGTCTCATGAAGAGAATGAATTTTACCGTGGTGAAAGTCCGCAAGCCTTAGAACTCTATAAAAAGTTGAAACTGGTTGCCCTTTCAGACTATTCTATTTTGATCCGTGGAGCATCCGGTGTGGGTAAAGAACATGTGGCAAGAGAAATTCATGACCAGAGCCACCGCCATAGTAAGCCGTACATTACTGTTGATTGCGGGGCAATCCCCGAAGAGCTTGCCGCTTCCGAATTCTTCGGTCATCGTAAGGGAGCCTATACCGGAGCAGAAAGCGATACACCAGGTTTGTTTCGTGCTGCCGATGGCGGCACCTTGTTTCTTGATGAAATCGGTAATTTGTCTTATAAGACACAAACTCTTCTTTTGAGAGCTTTGCAGGAAAAAACATACAAGCCATTGGGCTCTACCCATGAATATGCCTTTAATATACGGCTTATCGCAGCTACCAATGAAAATCTGGAGAAGGCCATCAAGGAAGGACGGTTCCGGGAAGACTTGTTCTATCGCCTAAATGAGTTTACCCTTACCCTTCCCCGACTGTCGGAATGCAAGGAAGATATTCTGCCGATGGCAAACTTTTTTCTGAGGCGTGCCTCAGAAAAACTGAAACGTCATTTCCAAGGTTTCGACCATCTCGCAGAAACGGCTCTTGAACAATATCCTTGGTTCGGAAATATCCGTGAGCTGAAAAACACGATAAACCGTGCTGCATTGATAGCCGAAAGGCAATGGATTACGGTAAAAGACCTGAGTTTGGATCTTTCGATAGAGCCGGAAGAAGAACCGGAAGATGTAACGGAACAGGAAAAGGAGAAAGTCATACTTCTTCAGACACTGGAACGAACCGGTAATAACCGTTCAAAGGCAGCCAAGATGCTAAAATTAAGCCGGACTACGTTTTATGAGAAATTAAGGAAATATCATATTATCTGATGGCGTACAAAAATCCGTGTACTCCCCGTACAAAGTGTAAGGTTGGATGAACAACTGATGCTTACAGTTGAAATCCCGTTCTGTACTCTATGTTGTTGATTTACAGGAAATTTATTGATTTTCGAGAAAAATATCCGGTAAGGTATGGATCTTGGCCTTAATCTTATGCCGATTGGCTATAGATTAATAAATTAAAAATATATGCCTTATGCACTACACATTAACTAACCACCGTTTATTCGGTTGTTTTGACTTATTCCTCCGGAAAAATGAAGAAATATCCGAGGAAGAGTTGGCCTCCGCTTATGGAGAATTTGAAGTATTTCTTTCTGACTATTCCAGCCGGGAAGATTCCATCTTGAGAAGACTGCATGAACTATATCACACAGAGATTGAACTCACGGCCTTGCTGCAATTCCTGCTGAAACATCCGAATACTTTCCTAAGAATATACCTTGACAAGACCTATCACCTTGTGAAAACCGAAATTAAACTTGAATACCTGTTACTTCAACATCCGGAATATTCTATTTCCAATGAAGGAACAGTGCTACCGTCCCTTCATTGGAACGGCTCGCTTATCAACCTGATGGAACTTATCACTTCCCTCGACTACAGCGGTGTCATAATGGATGCTTCCGGAAACCACCTGTCTTTTGCCGGTTTGGTCAGTGCTTTTGAAATGCTGTTCCATCTTCATATCTCCAAACCATATGACCTGCGTGCCGACCTTGCACGACGCAAGAAGAACCTTTCTGTCCTGCTTCCCAAGCTGAAAGAAAACTATGAAAAGAATATTGTGAACTGTGGGATAGGGAGTAAAAAGTAACCGCATTCATCTGTGTGTAAAATAAAATCTCGATTCGTCAAGAACTGGGATTTTATTTTACGCACAGTTAATTGAAGCATTCCTTATGCCTTCATCTCTTCACCTTTTTTATTCATGAGGACTGTCACTTCCTGCGCACGCAGGCAGCTCCTTGGCATCAATTTTTGTGAACTCATCCTGTGGATCCTGTGCAGTAGTTTCTACTGCTGTAGAGCTATTGACTCCCAGTGCGAATGCTACAGAACTACCTAATCCCATTATCAATGCTACTGCTACTAATACCTTTTTCATGATCGTAATTTTTTAATTAATACTTGTTTCGTTGTTTATTATCTTTTATGTTAAAGTAAAGGCAAAACGGATGCCAAAACGCATCGAATGGATATATTGCTGAAAAACAATGCCATACGATATCAACATTCTAAAAGGTATGTGAAATTGTGTAGAAAGTGTAGATTGCACATGGGGAAGATATATGAAGATATATACAAAAAGCCAAAGCATCAATACCCAAATCTCTCTGAAAAACATGCATTCCAACAGTTATTTGTACCCCTGTCATAAATAGTCACCTCCTGTCATTTGTAGTCACCTCCCGATTTTAGGTTCGTATTAAAATTATCACTTATTTTGTTGCCGGATAAATAAAACCTCAAAAGATATGGCTAAAATCAGTAGCACACGCAAGCCCGGGCGGGCTGACACATCGAGTAAATGAAGAGGCGGACGGACTCCTAAAGAAGAATCTCAGCTTCATTCTTTTTATTATGGATTCCGTCTGGACGAGCTCCAGAACATTGAATTTGAAAGGCTTTTCGAAAACTCGGGAGCTAAAACCAAATCTCAATTCATTCTTGCCGCCCTTTTCGACAAGCCGATGAAAGTCGTGAAAATAGACAAGGCGGCGACGGACTACTACATCAAGCTGACCAATCTGCAGAGCGAATACCGCCGGATCGGTGTAAACTATAACCAGGCAGTCAAGGCTCTGCATACCGGACTCTCCGAGAAGAAAGCCCTTGCCATGCTCTATAAATTGGAGCAACTGACTATTGAATTCATCTCCCTGAACCGGGAGATCATCCGTCTCACCCAAGAATTCGAACAATGGTTGCAAAAATAACATCAGGAGCCTCCATATATGGAGCATTATACTATAATCAAGAAAAAGTGGACAAGCAGCAGGCACGGCCACTGGCATGAAACCGGATCATGGAACCGGCAGACGGCCATCCGACCATCCAGCACTGCATCCGTTCCTTCGAACCGTATCTGGCGGCTAACCGCCGGACTGAGAAGCCCGTTATCCACATTTCATTAAATCCACACCCGGACGATGTGCTGACCGATGAACAGTTGACCGCTATCGGCCAGGAATACATGGAAAAAATGGGATATGGCAACCAACCCTATATCATCTACCGGCATGAGGATATCGGCAGGCCCCACATCCATATCGTCTCCCTGCGTATTGACGAGCAGGGAAAGAAAATTAAAGATTACAAAGAATGGCAACGCTCGACCGCTGTTTGCCGGGAGCTGGAGAGGAAATACCATCTGTTACCCGCCGAGAAGATGGAGCGACGGGAATCCCTGCCGCTGACTGCCGTCGATTACCGGAAGGGGGATATCAAGCATCAGATAGCCAATGTGGTCAAGCCCGTCATGCAGGGATACAAGTTCCAATCCGTCAAGGAGTTTAAAGCCCTGCTTGGCCTTTTCCATGTAACGGTGGAAGAGGCCCACAAGACGATAAAGGGAAAGACCTATCATGGACTGGTCTATGCGGCTACCGATGAAAAAGGAGAACGGACCGGCGTAGCCATCAAATCCAGCAAGATCGGTAAAAGCGTAGGCTACGAGGCACTCCAAAAGAAATTTGTGAAAAGCAAACAATGAATTGCCCGACATCCCGTACCCGTACAGACGAAGGAAGCTATCGCTACCGCCCTGCAAGGACAGCCCACCCGTCAGGGATTCCTGCAGGAACTTTCTGGAAAAGGCATTGCCGCCATACTCTGGCAGAACGATTCCGGTGTGATCTATGGCGTGACCTACATCGACCATAACTCAAAGACCGTATTCAAGGGCTCGCTTCTGGGCAAAGAATATTCGGCATCGGTTATAAACCGGAAGTACGGCACGATCCCACCGGAAAAGACTGAAGAAGCCCCTGTTATCCATCCGTCCGAACCGGAAATGAAAGAGACGGAGCTGGTGGAAGGACTGCTTGATATATTCTCTTTGGAATCCTATCCGTATCCGGCAGACGACCTGACGCAAAGCCCTTACGGGAAAAAGAAAAAGAGAAAACGCAGAGGTCCGCATCTGGGCTAATAAAATGTATCACCATTAATTATCATACCGCTTATGTCACAAGACGAAACCAGAGGGCTCAATAAGAACCTTGACTTCATGAGGGCCATCAGCATCCTATTTTTAGTGATGAATGTCTATTATTTCTGCTATCCCTATTTTCTTTCCATGAACCTGAACATCGGTGTCGTGGACAAGATACTGCTCAATTTCCAGCGGGATACCGGGCTGTTTTCCCATTCGCTGGTGAGCAAGTCCTTCAGTCTGCTCTTCCTTTTCTTCTCCTGCATGGGAGCGAAAGGACGGAAGGACGTGGAGATGTCATGAAGGAGTATCGGCTGTTACCTTATAGCCGGGATGCTGCTCTTTTTTGGTAGCGAGCTCTTACTGACGGCACGCTTCCCCGTCGCGCTTCTAACCTTATTATATGTAGCTACCGTAGCTGCCGGATATATCAGCCTGCTTACCGCCGGAACCTGGATCAGCCGCCTGTTGAAGAACCAACTCATGGATGACGTCTTTAACGACGAGAACGAGAGCTTCATGCAGGAGCGCAGGTTGATTGCCAATGAATACTCGGTAAACCTGCCCACCCGTTTCCGTTACCAACGAAAGACCTATTCAGGATGGATAAACGTGATTAATCCCTTCCGCGCCTCGTTGATATTAGGTACGCCGGGATCGGGAAAGAGTTATGCCATTATCAATAACTATATCCGCCAGCAGATAGAGAAGGGGTTTGCCGCTTATATCTATGACTTCAAGTATCCAGATTTGAGTATAATCGCTTATAACCAGTTACTTAAAAATAAAGATAAATATGTCAAACCGGTCGGCTTTTATGTGATTAATTTCGATGATCCCAGATACAGCCACCGATGCAATCCCCTCAATCCTTCATTCCTGTCCGACATTGCGGATGCGTATGAGTCTGCGTTTGTGATCATGTTAAATTTGAATAAAAGCTGGATTCAAAAGCAGGGAGATTTCTTTGTAGAAAGTCCGATTGTATTGTTTGCGGCGGTGATCTGGTACCTTAAAATCTATGAAAACGGGAGATATTGTACCTTTCCACATGCCATTGAATTGTTGAATAAACCGTACTCCGACTTGTTTACTATACTAACCTCTTACCGGGAACTGGAGAATTATCTGTCACCTTTCATGGATGCATGGAAAGGTGGTGCAATGGAGCAGCTTCAAGGGCAGATTGCATCCGCCAAGATTCCACTGTCCAGGCTGATCTCGCCGGCCTTATATTGGATCATGACCGGAGATGACTTCACGCTGGATATCAATAATCCGGAGGAACCCAAAGTTTTGTGCGTCGGCAATAACCCTGACAGACAGAATATTTACTCATGTGCGTTAGGATTGTATAATGCCCGTATCGTTAAAATGGTCAACCGAAAAGGCAGGCTCAAATGCTCTATTCTAGTGGATGAGGTTCCCACACTTTACTTTAAAGGACTTGACACCCTGATCGCTACCGCCCGTAGCAACAAAGTGGCAGTATGTCTGGGAGCACAGGATTTCAGCCAGTTAATACGTGACTACGGTGATAAGGAGGCGCGGGTGATCCAGAACACAATTGGAAATATCTTTTCCGGGCAAGTGGTCGGAGAAACAGCGAAAAACCTTTCTGAAAGGTTTGGGAAAGTGCTCCAACAGCGCAAATCCATTAATATGACCCGTGAAGACACCTCAACCAATATCAGTACCCAGCTCGACTCGCTGATACCTGCCTCCAAAATCTCCAACCTCTCGCAAGGAGAGTTTGTCGGCAGTGTCTGCGACAACTTCGGGGAGAAGATAGAACAGAAGATATTCCATTGCGAGATCGTGGTGGACAATGAACGGGTAGCCGCCGAAACAAAAGCCTACAAGCCTATCCCCGTCATAACCGACTTTACCGGTGCGGATGGTAAGGACCACATGCAAGAGGAAATCGAAAGGAACTACTATCAAATCAAGGAAGACGTGACGCAAATCATCGAAAAAGAGCTGCTTCGCATCCAAAATGATCCCAACTTGAAACACCTGCTGGAAACGGCAGACGATGAATAATCCCTATTTAATTTATTAATCATTTAAATGTTGTAAACATGGAAAAAAAGAAAAGTTCTCCGGCCAACCTGCCGGGAAAACCCTGCTTCCCCTGGGTGGGAGGTAAAAGAAGACTGCTTCCCGTACTTATTGAATCCCTTCCGAAAGACTTCGAACAGATGGACACGTATGTAGAACCGTTTGTCGGCGGCGGTGCCCTCTTCTTCTGAATAAGACAAGCCTATCCGGAAATCCGTTGCGTCATCAATGACTCCAACGAGGCACTGATCAATGTTTACCGCATCATCAAGGAATCCCCTGAGCAGCTTATAAAGGTACTTGCCCAAATACAGGACGAATACATCGCACTGGAGGAACATGCCCGAAGAAGGACCTACTTTATGGAGAAACGTACCTACTACAATGAGGAAGACCCGGATAACATCACTCGTGCCGCCCTGTTTATCTTCTTCATGCGTACTTGTTATAACGGCATCTACTCCGTGAACCGTAATGGAAAACTGTCCGTCACTTTTGGTATCGGAGGACGGGTAAAACTGTTGGAAGAAGAACTGATCCGCTTTAATCACAGGCTGCTGCAGGATGTCGTTATCCTAGACGGTGATTATCACCAGACCAAGGAGTATCTCGGTGACAAGACCTTTTATTATTTTGACCCTCCATACAAGCCGGTTAATGAAAGCAATGCCTGTACCTCGTATATGCCGCTGGACTTCGGTGATCCGCAGCAAATCAACCTTGCCTGGTTCTGTAAGGAGATAGGCGAAGCCGGTTCCAAATGAATGCTTTCCAACTCCGATCCCCGACAGAAGACCCCGGAGAATACTTTCTTCGACGACCTCTATGCCGGTTTCCATATCCAGCGAATCAGTATTTTCCGTTCCATTTGCTCCATAGCGGAAAAGAGAGAGACGGTTAATGAGCTGCTTATCAGGAACTACAGATAAGTATTTTCGCTTCCCAATAAAGACAATCCTGCGGTTACAAATCCGTAGGATTGTCTTTTTGCTTACTTAGAGGGGATGCGACGCAAGAATCATAAGCCGTATTTAACAGACAGGGGAAAAATACAAGAAAAGAAGAAAGGCTGGATCTAATCAAGATTCAGCCTTTCTTCTTTTCTTCAGATATTCGATTACTTAGTTTTTTGATGCATCCAAAGATACTTTTCTAAACTCCTTCATCATCTTTTCAAGTTCCAAAGATGCTTTACGTGCGCGCATTCCGGCTGCCTTATTGTTGTTTTCAACTTGCGCATTCGCATTCTTCATGAACTCCTTTGTAACGGCGTTGATTTTTTCTATTAATTCTTCCATGATAAGTTTCTATTATTTAAGTTATTATTCGGGTGGTAAATATAGGAAATAACTTTTTATTAATGCCGTGCGGTCTCGATTTTTTTGCTGGACCGTCTTTACCGACTCATTTTCCTATAATTTTCAATGCTTTTCCGACCGATTTTTTGTATGGACTGGTTGACATGAGATACTGACGGAGAATCCGTCTTATTCTCCTGTGACATTTTCTTGCCCAGCAAATAATCATTCAAATCGTTATACTCCCGATAGCAGTCTGATTTGTCCCTGACCGGACATCCGGCTTCCGCCATCTGCTGAAATGCCTGTCTTCCGGCAGAATCGTTATCCAACAGGCAAAGGGCACTCTTATACTCTTTCAGGACAGGGATAGCCTTGCCTACATTGCTGACCGAATTTAATACGATATAATCGGCAGGCTGCCCGCTAGCGGGGCGCATTGATTTGAGTGTGAGGTATGACAGGTAGTCCATGAAACCTTCGACTACGATACAATGTTCGCCGCCGTTTTTAATATGTGTAATCTCCTTGGGAGAGATGCTCCCTTTCAGGTATTTGTTGCGGATCTCATACCCGCCGCCCCGGTTGGCAAAGGCCACGGCAAAATACCATTTGCCCTTGTTCTCGAAATGCACTTCCTTGCAAGTCTTCCGGGCAATTTCGGGCAAGATACCTCTTTCCTTGAGATAATCCAGCAAGACCGGGTTCGTCAGCGGATCAACGCGTACCTGCCGGTAACCGGCAGCCTGCGGCTCCGGCTTCCTGACAGAGGCGGCAGGCCGGAAAGTAGCCGGGAAATGTCCCTCTATCGCTTTTAACGCATAAGAGATATCCTTCGTCTTTTGCAGCTCCATCGCTAGGGTGATGATGTCCCCTCCCTGTCCGATACCGAAATCATATCATAGGTTACGGGATGTGCTCACTTTGAAAGAAGGTGTCTTCTCCTCACGGAAAGGAGAACAATACCAGATACTGTCCCCGTGTTGTCTGACCGGGGAAAATCCCATTTGCCGGAGATAATCCTCCAACGGAATGCATTTAGCTTCTTCAATATTCATAGTATAACGGATTGAATTAATGGCTCTTTTTATAACGTGAATCCCTCAGTATCACCCATTGCAGGGGATTCTGTGGCTTTCCGTTTTTTCTCAGTTCAAAATGCAGGTGGTTGCCGGTCGCGATACCGGTATGCCCGACATTGCCGATATGCCGGCCCATGCGGACGTCGTTTCCCTTTTTCACATACATTTTACTCAAGTGCGCATACAGCGTGGAAAAGCCACCCGCATGCCGGATTTCGACGTACCAGCCGTAACTGCTGCTATACCGGGCTTCAACGACATTCCCGTTTCCCGAAGCATAGACCGGCGTGCCATAAGGTGCGGCTATATCCACTCCGGCATGGAGTACCCTTTTCTTTCTCACCGGATGCATCCTTATTCCGAAACCGGAAGAGAGGGCAAACCTCCTCCGGCTCTCATTCAAGGGGAATATAATAGGATAATCAGCCAGTACGATTACCGGCAACCGGCTGTTTCATACGAAAGATTTTCACTGCCGGGCGGAATGGATACGGCAGATGATTGAACTGAGTCCGCTTCTGAACTCCTTCGACGGGGATTGTGTAAAAGCCGGACATGACAATAAGTGACAGAACATGACAATCAATGACAACTTCCTCATAATCAATTTATTTAATGGCAAAGATAGTAATTTTACCCTTGCAAATGATTCATTAATCTTTAAAATTAACGTATATGGACAATGTAAACTTAGCCCCTGGAAACAACGGAGCAACTCAGGAACATGGGTATCTGATGGCGTATGACAAGAAAGAGCAGAAAGCCAAAGGAGTAAAAGGAATCGCAGCGAATGGCGAACTGGAAACGCTCGAAGCCAATGAAGCGGACAAAGGCCAGTTCATCAAGGTGGACCAGAGAGGTAACTTCTTCACCAACTTCGGAAAGAACTTTCTCTACCATTACAACAATCCGGGACGTTACTCCTTGTACAACATCCCGAAAGAAACACCTGTAGAGCAGGCCAAAGAAAAAATAGAGGCAGCGCAGCTACCACAGAACGAAGCGGTAAGAAAAGAGCTGGCTTCGACCAGGGTGTATAACAACCACCGTTATAATGAACGGGAAATCAATTGGGAACAGGCTGCCAGATATGGCATTACCCCGGATGTCCTGAAAAATTCGAAGGACAGTCTTGAAAGGATGTTGCAAGGGAAATCTTCCGCTGTAGCCTTCCATATAGCCAAACCTTCCGAACTGGGCCGTGAAAGCGGCGATGCCAAACTCTCCCTGTTCCGTGATGAGAACGGTGCGGTCAAGTTTGACATCCACTATATCCGTCAGGCTCCCAAAGTGGGTGAAGATTACAGGGGATACACATTGACGGAAGACGATCTCAAGACATTAAACCAGACCGGCAACCTGGGTAAAACAGTCGACATAGTCATTGATTACCGCACCAAGGAAACCAAGCCCTGCTACCTTTCCAAAGACCCGGTGACGAATGAATTGTTCCACATGCCCGTGGAGCAGGCACGCGTTCCCCACAAGGTGAAAGATTATACGCTTTCCCCATCAGAATACGAAGCTGCCTTACGTGGCGAGGAAGTGCCGATCCGTTTCAAGTCCAATAATGGGAACTATTATACCACATCCATTCAGATGAGTGCCGCTGAGCGGGGTGTTGAATTCCTCTGGGAAAGAAGTACCAAAAAGATGGAAGAGGGTCAGAAACAGGAGCAGCAGCAAAAAAGTAACGGAGAACAGCAGGTTAACGGGCCGGTACAACCAGCCGGAAAGCCTTTGAAAAAAGAAGAGGCCTCCCGGCAAGCGGAAAAGAAAACACGCACCCGCAAGCCGTCCATAACCCCTAAAATGTAATAATATGGCAGCCTATGTTTCTGATGCCCCCAAGTTATTGGACGAGCTTTTCAGGAAAGAGGGTGAAGGCTGCCTCCTTGTCGGTTATGAAACCGGCAAGGAGAAACCCCATGCGGAATCCTCCTATATGCTCTATCCCGCCGATCCTGACAGGCAAGACCCAGTCTATACGTTCATGGCTCTGTTCAACAGGGAATCAATAAAAGCCAAACATGCCGCTTTCGTACCGGATACCCGTCTGGAAATCTATTCATTCCCCAGAATGACGGATGTGCCTGTCCTCACAGGGGGCATTGATAAAAAGGAATATATCTCCCGGATACTGCTGCCCTATATCCGGGAAAAAGGGCAGGTTCCCTTGATAAGCACCAATCTGAGGAATGCGCTGTTTGTACAGTCACGCAATGACATCCTCATGGAATCCGGCGAGCTACCCAGGTTGACGGCGGATCAATTGGACGGACTGCTCCATTTTCACAGGAAACAGGACGAACTGGCTGTCCGATATGACTATAGTCCGATTTATAAATTACCCCTGTGTGCGGTGGAGACTTCCAAAGGAATCCTGTTCTTCAGTGATACCCAAACAGGACGGGACGGATTAAAATGTTTTTACCAGCAACTATCCGGCAACTATTTCCGGGTTCATAGCGAACCCGGTCCCGTCAGGCAATACCAGGTCAACAGGCTGTCCGACGATATCTGTCCCTTGGTGGATGCCTGTTACCGGAAGAACCCTCAAAACGGGAAAGGGAAATATGACTTTGATGAAACCATCTTCTCAAAAGATGCTTTCCGTGACCGGAACCTGTGGAGGCAGACGTTTGAAACGAATATGGAGCCGACCGCTTCTGAATTCCTTCGCCTGACTGAATTTGCCGGATGCCCTGCAAGCCGTAACAATGCGGATATCAGCAAACTGTTGTATTTGATAGAAAACGGATTCAAGCGTGACCTTGTGGCTGATCCGGCTTTCGGATACCGGAATGTATTTCAAGAGTATGTCACCCGGATAGACAACTGCATCAACGGACAATCCTCCGGTCTGAATTTGGCCGATGTACTGGATGAAATGCGCCAAAAAGCGGAGAATATCCTCCAAACGGAATTCGATGTAAGGGGACACCGTACATTGGAGAGGACACTGAATGACAAAAGCATCCCGTTTCTCATTGGTGGAACCGATGCCGGCCAGGCCATGAGACAAGCCCTTCTGGAAGGCAAATGGATCTACTCTTCCAAAATATCCGAATCAATGCCCGGTCTGCACTTTCTCCATGCCGACAAGAAATGTAACCGGGTAATGGCATACTCCAAACCTCCGGCAGGCAAAGCTGTGTATCAGGAGAAAAACGGCAGAATCATCCCATATACCGCCGCTTTGAAAAAAGAAACAAAAACGAAAAAGAACAATCTCCCTAAATTATAAAATTATGAAGCAACCCGAACAATCCTATACAGCCATAGAAACCGCCGACGGCTTTTTATTCTTCACCCATACGGTGGAAGGGCAGGCAAACATGCAGAAATTCCTGCAGCTTGTGGCGGACCATTACTTCGATCCCCATTTCAACCTCGGCCCCGTCCATGTTTACAGGGCGGAAGGTATCCTCCGACAAGGGCCGTCTGTCAATCCGGGCGGGAACCTGTTCACTGAATATCCTTACCTGAAGATGGACAGACTCCCAAAGATGGAGCTGGCATACCGTAATGAGATGAAGCCCACCCCGGAAGATTTCCGCAGTTTCTGCCACAATGCGCACTGTGACATCAGCCACCGCAACTGTAATATTATTGATGCGTTGGATGCGATGGCGGACAAGGAACGCACAGTTTCCGAACTCTCCCGTCGACCCGCGACACCGGAAATACGTGAACAGATAGAGGAAAACAGCCGTAATAAGGACGAGCTGGATAAACTCCTCAAGCGGTTCTACGACGTACGCGGACACCGGACGGTCGAAAGGATTCTCAGTGACCCGATGGACAGTGTCATGGTAGACGGTGTCCGCCTCTTTACCCCTCACCGGCAGGTATTGCAGGCGGGACATGTGCTCTTTCTGCCCGCAGAGGCAAAGAACAACCCGTCCCATTCCTATGCATGGGTGAACGGGGATTTCTCCCGGATCGTATTCTCTAAAGAACCGCCTGCAAACAAGCAGGTATTCAAAGTAAAAGCGGTTATCGAAAAGGCTTTGGATAAAAAGCGGGACGTGAAAAAGAAAAAAAGTACCCACCCTAAACTGTAGAAACATGGACAAGAGAGACCAAATGGAAAATTCATTTTTCGACCCCGAAAGACCGGGCAGCATATTCATTGCGATAGACCGATATCACCATTATACACCGTTACCGGGCAACTCACTCAGGTTCGTCGAAGGAAACCAAAGGGAGGTAACGGATGCCGCCTTTCATAAGTTCCTGTCGGACAATGTCAACGAAGTCAAAAGCTGTACGTATGTGCCGGATGTGGAGATGGTACGGTATGACCTGAATCTGATGAGGAAGGTTCCGTCACCGGATACACACATGCCTTTGGACAAGTATATCCGGCAGGAGCTGTTGCCTTACTTGCAGCGGAGCTTCCAGTACCCTTCCCGTCAGATCTCACTCTCGGACGCTGTCTACTGCTTCAGATATAAAGGAGATACCGATTGCAGCATCCTGAAAAAGTCTTTCGTGCAGGAAGCCGATTATATGAGTTTCCGCAGATCCCAGGACGAAAGGCAGAAAATCTACCGGGGAGAGGCGAATTTCCGGACACCGCTGAAAGTGGTGGAGAATGACTTCGGGTATCTGATATTCTCCGGCAATGAAATCGGAAAAGAAGGATTCAGGGAATGTTTGCAGCATATCATCGACCATTACTTCGATCCGCATTACGACATCGGCCATCTGGGTGTCTATGAATATCCGTATGTAACGGAAGAGCTGGCAGCCCATATTGACGCATCCTACCGGATCGACCATGCCCGGCAGCTGAATAATTCTTTTGAATTCCAGCGTGAGAACCACGTGCCCCAATCCAAATTGCCGGACAAGTTTATTAATGGGCTGACTCCTCTATTTTACAGCCCGATGGAAACGACGGCTGACGGATTTATGGAACTGGCTGACAAATTCCATTTCGATCCGGACGTACGTGCGCAAATCATCCCTTCCAACCGGGATATTTACCGGTTGCTGACCGTGATGAAGAACGGTTATATGAATATTCATGAGCAGCCGTTCACCTACTTTAAGGAGCTACTGCCAGTTGCCCGGAAACTTGAAAGGATAACGCAGGTACGATCAGCGGCTGATTTCGATAGGAAGGAATTCAAACAAGCCTCCATGGAAATCCGGGAGGCCGCCGACAGTATTCTGAAAAGGGATTTCGATGTGAGGGGGCACCGTTCCCTCAAGAACATGCTGGATGATCCGATGGTAGAATTTACCGTGGGGAACCGGAGACTGAATGACGTGCAGAAATCAGTATTGTCTTCCGGTTATGCGCTTTATATTCCGGAGAACAACCGGGAGGCGGTCAGACACCTGCAATACTGCATGGCGGACTTCGAGCGGAACCGGATGAAGAACTCATCCGAGCCTTTCCCCGTCAAGACCTATACCTTGAAAGAGGAACTGCTCCATCCGCTACCCACGGATAGAAATAAGAAAACGGGAGCTGTCAAAAAGCCGGAGAACCCCAAACGACATACGAACCGTTTAAAATAGTAACAGGAAATATGATATCCAAAAGTCAGATTTGTATCGGGGCACGGATTGTAGAGAACGATCCGGAAGAACAGGTCCCCGTTCCTTATAAAGGGAAAGTCATCACCATCAAGGAAACCGGAAAAGGAGAGATGGACTACTTTGTCCGCATCCGGCTGGATGACGAATCCATGAAGCAAAAAAGAATCTCCCTTTGCTGTCCGGACAAGATCATGGTCTGTTTTCCATGTGCCATAGACTTGGAGAAAAAGCAGAAGGTGGAGCATAAGATAAAAAATGGAAAAGCTACCGGCCCGTCGAAAGGGCGTAAACTCTTTTCATCATTCACTTTATAAATCAGAAGAATATGAATACAAACGATACCATTCTTTTTAATGTAAACGACGGGCTGGGCAAAGTGGTTGATTACAGCCATATATCCGAAGAGAACCAGGATATGCTGTGCGGTAATTACCTGAGAGAGCAGGCGGAACTCGCACTGGGCGGAACCTATATTCCGGAAGAAACCATCTATTGTCTCCAAATAGACAAAGACATCGATATGGATACTCCTTCCGTCATACATGAAGTCATGTATAACGGGGAATTGGAGGAACTCCCTTCCATTTCGCTCAGGAACCTTGTTTTCGCCCATGAAATCTCTGCAAGGGGATTACCCATACACATGTTTGATACGGTTGCTCTGCTGGAAAGGATAAATGACAGTGCCGACACGGCAAAAGTACTGGAGGCATACATACACTATCATTCGGAAAAGATGGACAATACCCGGGAGAGAACCGTTACCGCCATACAAAGCGGGAACGGTGTGCTTTTATTCGATGATACCGGAAGGGGAATCCAATGCATGGAACGGTATCTGCAATATCTGGCAGACAATTATTTCTCATCAGCATTGAGAGGTGTCGACTCCCTTGAGATCTATTATTTCAGCACCGCCAACAATATCATAGTGGAAGATTCCAGACAATGCGCCGCCATGTTCACACCGGAGATGCCACACTGTTTCATCCCCTCGGAAGCTGTCTATTATCCAAAGGATCTCATGAAAGACCATTCTCCATCCGTCCGGTGTTCCATGAAACCCGACGAAAGCGATTATGATAATTTCTTAAGCAGGTTCAACCTGAAAAGATGCGAACTCATGACGGATATTGCCCGTCTGGATGAAATCTACAAGAATGGCATTGACATCTCCAAACCCGGTTACGGGTTTATCCATGAAAACAGCTTTGAGAAAATACTGGAGAGACTGACGTACTCCTACCTGAAAAATCCGGAGCATTCACCTCTTTCCGAAGCCCTCCAAAAAACGGCAAAGGATGTGGCCGGAAGAATCTTGCAAACAGAATACAATGTCCGGGGATACGAGCCTTCCAACCCGGAAAAGAAGGAAGCGAAAAAAGAAGCAAGAAAGAAATCAGGATCAATCAAATTATAATCATTAATAAAGAAAAAACATGAAACAGAAAAATCCCGAACTCATCCTTCATTTTTTTGTCGCCCAGGACTCCAAAGGAAAACCCCGGCAACCGGAAATACACCTGATACCGGAGAAAGAAGTATCGATGGCAAATCAAAGATTTACCGAATATTTACGGCGGCAAAGGGAAATGTACAAACTATCCCTCGTTCAAAGTCACCTGCCTGATCTTGATTTGTGTCGTTACCAGTTTCCCTCAGGAGTAATCTGCCCGGATGTCCGTCCCTTTGACAAGGATAACAGCCTGGTACCTAAATTTATCAGTGAGAACGGAGGAAGCATGCAGAACAATGTCCCACTCAGAGGATTGGAATACCTTTATTCACGCGATGAAGAAAAAAGCCTGCCCATGCTGGTATCCAGCGGGCTTGCGGACCATTTGCTTATACAGTCGGAGGCCAAACGTTTCGCATTGGCACAGAATACCCTCCATGATGATCCGTCAGAAACCCTGACCGCTGTAGAAACCGCAAAAGGAGTGCTTTTGTTTGAATATTCCGGTTACGGAAAGATGTGCTGCCATTCCTATATGCAACACCTGGCCGACCATTTCTTTATTACGGACGAAGACAAACCGGAGTTTGTCAACCTGTACAAACTGGCTGATCCGAATGTAGAGACTATAAAGGCGTTTCAGACATCCACCAATCCCTTCTCATTATATACAAACGACTTTATTCCGGATAAAGCGCAATATCTGAGTGCGGCTATCCTGAGAAATGCACGACTGGACAGGAGCCATCGCATAGAACCGACATTTGACGCTTATGACAAATTCGCGTCCTCCTATGGAATAGTCACAAGTATCGCAAATGCCCAGATACTCCGGCTGCTGTCTTTACAAGAAACAGCCGGAATTTATGGAATAGATTATATAACCGGACAAATTCCGTTCATGCATAAGAACTCTTTTAACTCACAGTTTAATGCGTTACAGAATATTCCGGCAGAAAACAAGGGTGAACAGGAGAAAGTCAAAGCATTGATCCGTGAGCAGGCAGCCTACATCTTAAAACGTGATTATGGAATCTCACCGGATAACCGGCAGAATAAAGAGATAGAGCCCGTCATCTCCATACAGACTCCCAAAGGTGCCGTCTACCTGCCTGCCACGGATGAAGGAGCTGTCTACAAACGATGCTATTTGCAATATCTGGCTGACCGCTTCTTCACTTCGGAAGTACAGGCTCTGGGGCGGGTCAGGGAATTCTACATCTCCAATCCGAACCATAGCACGGAACATTATATGCAGAAGCATCTGGGCTTTTTTCAATCCAATCCTTTCTACGGGGAATTGGCGAAAATGCCATTGTATCCCATAGAGCGATCCGAACTGCTGAAAAAAGGCGGCTATCCCATAGAACCGACTTATCATGCCTTCAAACAGTTCACGGAAGATTACCATTTATCAATAACGCCGAAGAATGCGGAGATATTCAATCTGCTCTTTATACGGGAATACGGTCTGCCGGCAGATTTCAATTCCAATGAGAGTTATAGGGAATTCGCCTACAAAGGTGATTTCAAACCGCTGGATCAGGAAATGTCCGAACTGCAATCCAAAAAAGGATATAGTGAGAAAGCATTCTATAATATCCAAAACAGACAGCAGCAACTTGCCGACAGGATACTTGGGCTGGTATATAAACTGACCTGTCCGCCATTGCAGCTGACCGGATCGGCGGCATCGGAAAAGAAAAAGGCTGTTCCCCGCCGTAACAAGTCACATAATCCCCGTATCTAAAACTGATTATCATGCCTGCATGGATGGAAAAAATAAAAGACAGACTAACCGAAAAAGAAGATTTGAAAAGCCTGTTTATAGAGTTGCTACCGGATAACCGGGTATCGACTGTCATGGTCGTATCGTATGTCCCGACGGATAAAGACTCTTTTTCGGTATTTATGGATCTTGTCGCCCGGATAGCCATGGATCAGAAAACGGTGCCGGATAACCTTTTGCTGCATTTTGAGGGAATACCCGCCAAGGATATTCCTTTCACCAGCGAACAGCCTGTAAAAGACAGTGAGAAAGCTCTTCGTTTCATCGTTTCTCACGGAGGTATCACAGAAAACAATTCTGTTCCTCTGCGGAAAGCGGCCTACCTGAGAGCATGCCAAAAGGAACTGACGGCAGAGAATTTCCAGGCACTGGACCACTCGTCGGGTTATAAGCGTTTTGTTGCTTATGAGGATGCAATGGAAAAGGTCGCAGCAGGGAAACAGGCCAAACAATTCTACACTATCGTTGAGACGGAACAAGGTATCCGGGTATTCAATGACGGATTATCCGGAACGAGGAAGTTCCGGGATTACCTGCAATCAACGGCGGATAATTTCTACTCAGGCTCTCTGCAGGATGTGGAATCGTTGAATATCTACCGGATAGAAACCGTATCACGCCGGATGCTGGAACTCTCCAACGGGAATCAAACCTCCATGCCGCAAGCGGCAATGGAAATTCTGGCGAATTACAAGCCGTCCGTCACTTTCGACATGCATCCTACAGGGGAAAACCTCGACCGGTTTATTACGGCTAACGCACTGGAACTCTCCGCCCGAAACTGGAATATCATGACTCTTCAGGATATAGCTGACAGAGGATATGCCCATTTACCGGCGGACGAATCGTTTGCCTATAAAAAGGATTTCTTACCCGTGGAGAAAAGTATCCGTGAGATTATCCGGCAAAAGGATCTGCGCCGGGATTATCCTTTTCAACAGAAGATGGATGAACTGCAAACCGCAGCCAAGTCATTGGCCGGGACACTGTTAAACCGGGATGGGGTACGGAAGGATTATCAACGGCCAATCCAGTCTGTTGGAGTCTCGAAGGATATTATACAGGTCCAGGCAGCCGTGAAACTGCATAACAAACCCGAATCTCCACGTGACAATGAAAAGAAAAAAGTCAAGACAAAAAACGCTTCTCCCCAAAAGCAGGCGAAGCCAAAATTATAGTGCTTATGGAATTGATAAATAACACATTCATTCCCGAAAACGAGATACCACGCAGCCGTAGGGATGCCGGAAGAAAAGCATTCCTGCAGACTTTCAGGAACCTGTTCACAAACCGGAACCCTTTCAGGAAATTCATGGACGCCTATCGTTTCAATACGATCCGCTGGAGCGCATCCAACCTTCATGAACCCTCATGGGGAAAACGGATCGGGTTGTTCCTCCAGACGAGGAATCCGGTTGCCATCCTCCGGGATGAGTACCTGAACAACCGCAGTAGCCTGTTGAATAAATGGGAAACAGCCAACCTGAACCGCATCCAGACGGAGCTGGTTCGGATTGGCAGGATGCCTCTTCAGGACAGGGACAGGAATACTTTCAAGAGCCTTGGCAGTATTGCAAAGAAGATAAGACAACTGCAGGGATACGAAGGATGCCCCGATATGAGCCACGAAAAACAGCTCCTGGCGACATACAGATATATCCTATCTTCTCCCTTTGACCGGAAGTTCGGGGGATTGCCGCCCGATGAGATTTGTGGGATGCTCCGTCAGAACGGCCTGTCCGAACCGAACCTCCCTTACCAGAATTATGAAGGAATCCTGCAAGGGCGTGAAACGGTCATGTATGAGCTGGCAGCCAGAAAGAACGGGGAGAAATACCTCCAACCGGCAGACCTGGTAAAACTGAATGCCGGGATGACCGGATTCTCAATGGATTTAATCAGCCGTTTCCCGGCAAGGGAGACCTCCGTACCGAATCTGACGGAAGGCATACAGGCATCGGAGAAAAAAGAGAAACTCTCCGTACCCAAAGAACCGAAGAAGGTGAGGAAGGGAAAGACAAAGACCAAGAGTGTAAAAATAAAATAGTCATTCAACATTAAAAGATAACCAAGATGAAAACGATTTGCATCTGTGAAAAGCCGTCCGTGGCACGTAGCATCGCCCGAGTTCTGGGCGCAACGGAAAAACAGGAAGGATATTTGAGTGGAAACGGGTATGCCGTTACATGAACTTACGGGCACCTGCTGGCATTGGCCCTGCCTTCTGATTACGGTATCATCCATGCGGAAAAGGAGATGTTACCGATTATTCCCGATCCGTTCAAACTGGTTGTTCGCCAGGTAAAAACAGAAGAGGGCTATAAGGCTGATCCGTCGGCATTGAAACAATTGGACGTGATCCGCAGACTGTTGAATCAGACTGGTAGTGTGATCATTTGTACGGATGCGGCTCGCGAAGGAGAACTTATAGCCAGGTATGTCCTTGACTATCTGGGGTACACCAAAGAAACCAAACGCCTGTGGATATCCTCGCTCACGGAAAAATCAATACGTGAAGGGTTCAATAACCTTAAATCAAGCAGGGAGTTTGACAACCTGTATCGTTCCGCTAAAGCCCGGAGAGAAGCAGATTGGGTAGTCGGTATGAATGCCAGTCTGTCTTTGAGTATAGCGGCCGGAAAGAGTAACTATTCTCTGGGAAGAGTACAGACTCCGACGCTTGCCATGATTTGCCGCCGCTATCTGGACAACAGGGATTTTGTAGTCAAACCTTATTACCAACTGCAACTACGCACTACAAAGATGGGGGAAGAACTTGTAATGACCTGCGCCGAAAAGTATGATACACTCCAGAAACTCGACATGACCCGTAAAAAGGTCTGTGAAGAGAAAACAGCCAAAGTGGTGCAGGTAGAAAAGAAGCAAGTATCGGAAGAAACTCCACTACTTTACGATTTAACCGCCCTGCAGCAGAGTGCCAACAACAAACTGGGACTGACCGCGGAACAAACGCTGAATATTGCCCAGAAGCTGTATGAATTCGGCTACATTTCGTATCCACGTACCGGATGCAGTTATATCACAGAGGACATCTTTGAGCAGATTCCTTCTCTCATCGCCTTGCTGAAGCAACATCCCCGTTTTGCACGCCATGCGGAGAATTTCTGTAACCGGACTTTGAACCGCCACTGTGTGAACGATAGTAAAATGACAGACCACCACGGATTAATCATCACGGAAAACTATCCCCGGAACCTTTCCCTCGACGAGCAGAATATCTATTCTATGATTGCAGGACGTATGCTGGAGGCTTTCTCCGGCAAATGCCTGAAAGAAACGTTATTTGTACAGGCTGATTGTAACGGAGCCTCTTTCGGAATTAAAGGGTGCCAAATCAAGGTTCCGGGATGGAGAGGCATTTATAATGAACCGGATGAAAAAGAAAAAGGAAGCCTCCTGCCCGAATTTAAGGAGGGTGAAACTTTGCCCGTTCTTGGCATTGATACGTTAGTCAGAAAAACCAAGCCACAGCCGATATTCACCGAGGCAAGCCTGCTTGCGGCAATGGAAGGATGTGGTCGGAATTTGAGCGATGAAAAAGAAAAAGAAGCGATGAAAGACTCCGGACTAGGGACACCGGCTACACGGGCTGGAATTATTGAACTGCTTATCACCAGACACTATGTGGAAAGAAACGGACGGTCACTAATACCCACTCCTAAAGGACTGGAAGTATATGGTATCGTAAAAGAGAAGATGATTGCCAATGTGAGCATGACCGGAAGGTGGGAATGTGAGTTACATGAGATAGAAACCGGAGAAGTTTCCACCGAAACATTCACGGATAATATCAACTCCTACGCTCGGCAAATCACGTCTGAACTGCTTACCCTTAAACTCGACCATCCGGACTTGCTGCATTGTAAATGCCCCAAGTGCGGGGCAGAAACAATTACCGTTTTCAATAAGGTGGCCAAATGCGGCGATCCCGATTGCGCTTTTCTTTTGTTCCGGACCTTCAACGGCAGGGAACTGACGGACAACCAGATGCTTCTGCTGTTACAGGGAAAGCGCACCGGATATCTCAAGTTCACCAGTAAGAAAGGGAAAAAGTATGAAGCTTCGCTGGAATTGGATGACAACTACAAGATTGATATTACATTCAAGGATAATAAACCTAGGAAATAGTCCATTGGATTATGAAAAAAGAAATAGATGAGATACTACTAGGAGCTAACACTCAATAAAGAGACGTGTGTTTGTTTAGATTCAGAGAGATATAACTTTCGAACAAAGGGGATGTCGTTTTTTGCGACATCCCCTTTGATATCTTATTTATATGGCAAATTTATGCTTCATCACTTCCATTTCTTTGGAAACAGTAGTGTCTAAAACTTTTGCATAAATTTTCGTGGTTCGTATGTCTGAGTGTCCTAACATTCTAGCGATTGTTTTCATTGATACTTTATTTGCTAGAGCTATGCATGCAAACGTATGCTGCGCAACATAAAAAAGAAAATATTTTAAATATTCAACACTTCGTTTTCTTTTGATTTTCAACTATTTGCATATATACGTGCTATAAGACTGCAGTACGTATTTTGCTGTTTTTTGATTATCTTTGAAACGGCAAAAACCCCAGTCATGCAAGGGACGGATTCATTACCTTGCTAATCAATTAGCAGAAAAATATGTCGAAAACTAACGAAATGTATTTGGACAAAGCACGGACTTTGACCAAAGGGTTGAGAGAACATTTGGAAACGGTGAAGAACTACGGAGTAAGCGAGAATGACTTGTCAAAACTGGAATCCGCTATCCTCGAAGGTGAGAAACTGAATGCGGAAGTGGATCGTAGGCGTGCAGAACTGAACGAAATCGTTCCTACCGCTAACCACAAACTGGCAGAGATTCGCAATTTGACCGCATACTTGAAAGGTCTGGTCAAGCGTCGTGTAGATTCCAACCATTGACTGGAGTATGGCATTGCCGACAAACGATGATGCCCTGTCTTAATGAGGAGAAGCCCCTGCAAGCCATCGAAAGTCTGCAGAAGCTTTTCCGTGAAATGGAACAAAACGCAGACAACTTTGCAGATGCCCGATACATTGTAATAGTCTAATAGTTAAAATAGTAAAAAAAATACAGGTTGTATAAAGTCGCATCCTATTCCTTTTTTTCTGACTTTCCACGTCAAAGTACGATGTAGGAAGTATAACATGGAAATATGTATAATTTGTTATAAGAATAAAATTCATGATTTCCATTCATAGAGTTGGAACGATGATGATAAGGAGAAGAAAAAGAACCTATATAGACAGAGAAGATAACTATGACAGCCAAGAAACATATCCCTTTGTAAAGATGAGCCGGCAACTTCGCTTGACGAATTGCAAGACCGACTTGCAGAAATCATGACGGTAATAAATGTGCTGAACAAAAACCAGAAAGCTCGTTCCGGCATACAACTGGTCGGTTCGGAGACGGTCGCCACAGCAGTGAGAAACGCTGTGAAAGAACTGTTGGAGCAACGACAATGTAAGTTCGAGTAGGAGGAAGAGGAAGCCAAGGCACAGGGCGTACTCACACCGCAGTAATGCTACACGAAACTTCCGGCAGACTATGCCGACGTGTTGCAAAAATGTATAATCGTATGCGACACATACAAATATATCGGGGAAGCCACTAAACGACAAGAAGCCAGCAGCCGCAGAATCGAAGCCAAGCTGGATGCCCTTATTGCTAAACAGGACATTCAGGCGGCAGAAGTTACAAAAACAACGTTTCCGTCCCGTCCCAAACGGTTAAAGGATGTGTTTGCGTACCTGTTCAGAGATATACCATTATATTGCTTGCATCGGGTATATCGTTCCCGTCACGTCTTGCAGTTCGTGTGTATATGTCTGCTCTGTATTTGACTGATTGCCGTTGCAATAACTTGTTGTATCATACACGAAAATATCATGATAAAGAAAGAGATACGACGGTATTCGTTACAACGAGAGTATATAGAATATAATTCCACCCATACATAGTAGTATGTTATTAACTGCTTTCTTTCCACATATGTAGAACATATTTTATTCTTCATCTATATTCAAATACAGGAATTTACTTCATTTGATGTTACCGATTTATAATTAAAACAATCGAAAACGAGGTTATTCAGCATTATATTCTCATCAATTTGGGAACAAGAATGGCAGTGCATTATATAAATACTCTGCCAAAGAACGGAACTCATGCCGGGCGCCTTCTTGTTTATGGAAAGTCAGATTGCCAACAGAAAACACTTCCGAGAGTTGTGCCATTGCCTGAACTTGTGTCCAAATTCTATCGTATGCGACATCATCCGTTCCGCTGCAAGCCCATATATAAAAATCATTCTTCGATGAAGTGGCGGAACGAACAATGTTGGCAAAATAATCTGCTGTCTCAGTCGGATAATCCATTCCTGCAAAACGTCCTAATGACCAGCTATCAGAACTTATCGACATAAAGTATTTGAAACAATCCAACGTGTATTCCAATGCATACCAAGTTGTTACAGCCCCCATTGAAAAGCCCCCGATAGCCCGATGTTCTCTTGAGGCTTTTATTCCGACAATATCGGTACTTTCAGTGTATGTGTGATAACGACTCTCTACAATCGGAATCAAATCGTTTACCAGTTCTTGTGGCAGAGCCTTACAATAAGGGTCTGCATCAGGATAGTAATCAACGGGAGTTCCGTAAACATAGCTTGTCGAGACAACGATAGTCGGAGCCATATCACCATTACCTATCATGTGATCCAACAATTTACGTAGCAACCTATCTTCATTTTCAAAGAAAGAAGCAGCTGTTTCCCCATGCCCATGTACGAAATAGAACACATTATAACATTGCTCAGATACTTCTTCGTAACCATACGGTAAATAGACATAGGCAGTGTTCTTGCGCATTTCCCCGTTTCCTTCCACATAATTTTGGGTGTCATAATCAATTTGCACAACACTTCCTTTTAATGCAAATTCCTGATTATATTCAGGCGGGACGGGTGTTGTTTTGTTCAAGAGTTCTGTATAATCAGATGAAACTCCAACTTCAGGCTCTTGTTCCGGAAGAATTATAGAATGCTCCTTGTCATTATCCGTACAAGCAGCCATACATAAGCAAAGTAACAGGACTTTAATCATTATTCTAAATTGATACATTATACTTCGGTTTCAATGAAATTTGTGTCGTTAGTCCGGACTCCCTATGCCAAAGAATCCAGACTTCGACACACACAATGATAGATTTCTATTCTTTTGCCTTGTTGCGTTTGCCTTTCTTCATTTCAGCAATCGCCTGTTCCGTCATTTGTTTGTAAATGGTTTGCTGTTCGGCGGTCAAGAGAAGAGAAATGTCTGCGGTTAATTTCTCCATGGCTTCCTTACGTTTCTCGCGGGGATATTTTTGCTTGTTGAAATTTGCATATAATTCACGGATTTTTGTTTCCTGTTCATCGGTCAGATTCAATTTTTCATCCATCTGCTTGATACGCTGTTCTGTCCGCTGTTGTGCGGTCATCTGACGGTTGTTGTCTTGTGCAGACACTTGAAGGACTGTAACAATGGCAATGACCATAACTAAAAACATTCTTTTCATACTAAATTTTCTTTTACGGGTTGATTATTAAATTGATTATAGCTTTGATTTCATGGATTTTGAGACATCCGTCCTTACAATTCGAAACCCTACGTTGGCATAGCCTTGCGTACCGGCTCTTATATCATCCGATTTCTCGCTACGGCAATCGTCGCGTTTGGAGTCCCAACTTCCTCCTTTGACGATATACTGCCCGTCGGCATCGGTCGAGGTAGTCCATTCCCAGCAGTTTCCCCAGAAGTCAATGCCTCCGCACGCCCCTGTGGATTGTTTGTAAGCATCCACTGCCGTCAATCCTGATTCAATATGGTTGGCGTTCATAGCCACATCTTTAGGCATATGTCCGGCACCGAGAATCCATTCTTCTTCGCTTGGCAAACGGTAGATGTGCTTTCTGTCCTGTTTCGTAAGCCAATCGCAATAAGCCTTGGCTTCGGCAATGGTGATATTTACCACCGGATAGTTCTCTTTACCTGCATCATAAGCAAACCGGGGATTAAATGCGGCATATTCGGCATTGGTTACCGGTGCGTAGCCGATATAGGCATTGGGAGCAGATGCACCACGCAGAACCATCCATGCATCCTTCGGGTTCTCGTCCCTGCGAGGGTCTATAAAGCGCAGGAATTGCTGTTGTATGCGGGTATCTCTATTCTGCACCATCTCGTCCACAATACCTTGCATGTGTTCCACTATGCTGTAAGTCCGGGCTTCACGTTCCAGCTCACGGAGTTTGTTTTTCTTTCTTGCCACAACTTTGTCATACCGCACACACATCTGGTCGAGTAACGCCTGTTTGTTAGCTTCCGTCGGATTCTTCCGGTATTGGACGAACAGGTTATGCGTTTTGGAATCCATTTTGGGACGTCCCTCTTCCACGAGTGGGGCACCGGGCTTGTCGAACTCCAGTTCACTTTCCAGCAAATCATCGGGACTGATAAATTCTCCCAACTCCACTTTCTGATGCACGCTGAAATAATGGGCCACAAGTCCGTCCCGGTAAATGGAGAGCCTGTATCCTCCGTAAAGGTCGCAAGGCAAGGTGGAAATATAGTAGTCTTTTCCGGGTATAAATCCGGACTTATTGCTCGCACTATATGTAATGATAGTACTTGTATGTGCCATATCACCGATTGCAGTTTTTCCCTGAACATCCTTACAAATGGTTGCCGCACCCGCCAATGGAAGTCCATCCACACTTTCCAGTTCTACCTTTGTCACGCCTGTAAGCCGGAAATTGAATTTAATACCGCATCGGTTGGCGGAATCTCCCTCGTATCCATCCGCTTTATCCGCCTGATGGGTTGAAACCACGATTTTATCTTCTTTGTCGCTGTCTTGTGCGGACACAGCGGTGGCCGTCACAATGGCAACAGCCATTGCTAAAAACAAATTTTTCATATTCGTATATTATTTGGAGAATTAAATAGAATCAGTTCTTACGACTCTGAAACCGACATTGGCATATCCTTGTGTACCAATTCTTACGTCATCGGATTTCTCGCTACGGCAATCGTCACGTTCTGAATCCCAACTGCCGCCTTTAATGATATACTGCCCGTTTGCATCCGTGGATGAAGTCCATTCCCAACAGTTGCCCCAAAAGTCGACACCTCCACAAGCACCTGTTGTCTGGCTGTAAGCATCTACTGCTGTCAGTCCCGTTTTCACACGGCCGGCGTTCATTACAACGTCCTTCGGCATATGCCCTGCACCGAGAATCCATTCCTCGTCGGTAGGCAGACGGTAGCTATGCGAATGATCCTGTGCCGTAAGCCAATCGCAATAAGCTGTGGCATCCGCAATCGTGATATTCACTACCGGATAGTTGTCCTGTCCGGCTTCATAGGTAAAATCAGGTTTGAAGGCTGCATATTCCGCGTTGGTTACAGGGGCATAACCGATGTAGGCATTGGGGGCAGACGCACCGCGTAGCACCATCCACGCATCGTTGGGGTCGTCGTCATTCCGGGGGTCTATAAGACGCAGGAACTGCTGTTCGAGACGGATGTCGCGGTTCTCTACCATCTCATCCACAATCTCCTGCATTTCTTCCACCACATCCAAAGTCAAGGCTTCCCTCTCCAGTTCGCGGAGCTTGGCTTTCTTGCGGGCTACTACCTTGTCGTAACGGATACCCATCTGGTCCAATAACGCCTGCTTGTTTTCCTCCGTAGGGTTTTGCTGGTATTGACGGAGAAGTGCCGTTGTCGTGGCATCCAGTTCCGGCCGTTCTTCTTCCACGAGCGGTGCATCCGGATCGTCAAATTCCAGTTCATTCTCCTTCAAATCGACGGGGCTTATGAACGAGCCAGATTCGACGGTCTGGTGTACGCCAAAATAATGTGCCACGAGTCCTTCCCGATAGATTGACAAGCGGTAACCTCCATAAAGGTCGGAGGGTAAGGTAAAAATGTAGTAGTCTTTTCCGGCAGTCAGGCCGTTTTCATCCGGGGCATTGAATACCAGAATGGAGTTGGCATTTTCCACTTCACCGACAAGTATTTCCGCTGTTTCTCCCCATTGGATACCGACAGTTCCGACCAAGGCATAACCATCTACACTTTCCAACTCTATTTTTGTGATTCCAGACAACTGAAAATTCAGTTTCAAGCCACAGGATATGCTGTGTAAATCCTGTGAACTTGGGAAATTCAATGCAGTAACCCCATTTTCATCATATCCATCACTTCCTGCCACCTGTTCGGCAAGAACGGTCATGGTTGGATTTTCACTGCCGGACACTTCTTCCTGTCGGTCTATAATATCTTCACTGTCACATGAAGATAGGGCTGCTGTCATCAGAAACGACAGGCAAAATATGCCAAATACTTTCATTTTCATAATCTTGTCTTATTTATGGTTTCCTTTGTTTTTGGAACGGTTGAACAGCCTGTTCATCATTCCTCTTTCCAGTTCATATACCCTTTCTATTTGGCTGGGTGTTAAAAATTTGCAGTATTTCAAATAATACTTCTTCCTCAAGTCAAGTATCTTTTGGCTATGAGCGAACCTTTCATTCATTGCCCGTTCTGCCTCTTTATCCGAAAGATGAGAGGTGTCTCTTTTAGGACGGGGGCCAAGTGCCCAGATTTCTTTTTGGAATTGGCAGAAAGTTTCCACAAACCGCGTGGCAGTCGAATCATCCATAGCCATCTCTTTGGCTATGAAACGGGCTTGGGTTTCGGCCAACTCTTCCCGTGTCATGCGCTGCCGTTCATTCTTTTGGGCATAGGCACTTGTGCCGACAGTTACCATTGCGATTGCAAGTGCAAGAACTTTAATGATATTCTTCATGTCTTTTTATTTTTTACTCGTTCAAAATTTCATAAATAAGTCATCCTGATAAGTTGCAAACAGGTAATCCTGATCGCTGCTGCTCAGATTGGCAAAAGCCTTTTCAACATCTTCAAAATCACTTCTTGAATTATCAGGCGATGAATTGAAGACAACAAACAATGCAATACTTGCCGCCACAAGCCCTCCTGTCAAAGAATACCAAAGGCGGAAATGACGTTTGGGTTTGGAAGGCAACATCTCCTGTCTTACAGTTTCCCATACGTTGTTTTCCATATCGTCCAGAAAACCGTCCGGTGCGGTATAGGGAAGACGCTTGCCTATGCGGTCGAAATCAAAATTTCTTTTCATATATCTAATTATTAGCATTCATATATTTGACAATCTTATCTTTGGCAATATGGTAGTTGGATTTTGCCCCATCTACTGTTGAACCGATGATTCCGGCAATCTCGTCATATCCCAATTCATTATAATATCGCAGGTTAAAAGCCAGCTGTTGCTTGGTCGGCAAGGATAAAATGGCTTTTTGCAGCTTGACGGTTTCCAGATCACTGTAATCGACATATTCATCAGCCATCAGGTTGCTTAGTTCGCTGAATGAGTCATCCAATGATACCAGTTCTTCTTTTTTATATTTCCCAAGCAGACGTAAGGCTTCGTTGGTTGCAATCCGGTATACCCAAGAGCGAAAGGTACATTCACCTTTGAAATCGGATAAAGACCGGAATACCCTGACGAACGTTTCCTGCGTTGCATCCTGTGCGTCTTCATGAGCTACCACCAGTCTTCGGATATGCCAGTAAACCGCCTCCTTGTATTTTGCCATCAGATAACGGAAACCTTTCTCCGGATCTTTAGTAGTCAGCCACACAAGTTCCTTGTCATCCTTTACGTTCATAATTTATCGGGGTTTCTATTGCCATATAAGTATCAGGCACATTCAACGAATCCGTACCTGTAGGCTGTTGGTAAAGAAGCATACAATGTCTGTGACGGTGATGATGCCGAGGGTGGGCTTTGCGCACGATCATACATGATTGCATTAAAAACATGGTTGCAACTCCCAATATCAGTAGTTTCCAATTCTTCTTCATATCCTATTGCCTTTTGATGTACACTTTCTTTTTTCCCCTGATTACAAGCCGTATGGGCTTTTTCTTATCTATGGCGAAAGCGTCAAGTTCAGCTTCTGCCGATGCCATACTAAGATGCGTCATTTTTCATATTGCCGGATAGTAAGGTATTCATGCGTTTCCAGATAAGCCACGGCCATCGCAAATCGTTCCTTTTGGTTGAAACGGTTACTGACATGGGATATTACGTCAGGTTGAACTACAACGGTAACAATCCGGTTGGGACGATAACGCCGATGCCAATGTTGTGCATTTGCAACTCCGCAAACCAATATCATCGCGACAAGCAGTATTCCTGTTTTCCATTTTCTCGCTGTACACATAGTAATTGTATTATTTCGTTATACATTCATGTTCTACAAACCTTTTTATGAACTCATTCGAATGGGTGTTCTATATAAAAGACCTTGCAAAGGAATAAAAGTAAAATGGAATAAATGATTCTTTTCAATTCACTCTATGAAAATTATCATCACATGACGTTTTTCTTTTTGACATATTATTTTTTAGAATGCCGGGCTACTTTCACTATCTCTGAAAGAATTTCTATCCTCTACCTACAATTTTATTCCCCTCTGTTCTATATAGTTATCTGTGATTATTTTATTACTTAATTTTCTGATAAGTCAACATAATCATTTAATAATAACCGTAATAAATGTATTATCGGATATAATATCCTAATACCCCGACAGACATTTGTCTGTCGGCAGATATACAATGTTAGCTGGCGTATTTATAGTATTATTTGTACAATATTGAATGACTAAAATCAGCGATTCTCAATAAACACTAATCATGATAAGGTTTCTATTTTGTTCCTTTGATAAGATGCGAAAGATATTATTATATTGATATACAGAATATAAACTTTGTGTATTGTAACATTTACCAGATTTCCGTCTTGAGACATTCTGCGAATATTATGTCTATATCTAATTGGAAGGCTATTGTCTGCCATTTAAATCTTTATTTCGTTCCAAAATATTCATAATTCTGATTTCTCCGAAGAAATCCATATCATAATGAAATGTTGCAGGGCAAAAAAGAAAAAAAGATGAAAGAGTTACCATTTGTATAAGGGATGTCGGATTTCACGACTCCCCCGTTAAATAAAAAGTATAAGAAAAGCTACGCTGACAAAAAATGACTATTAATGACTATTAACGACACTGGAAACTAAACGATTGATTTATAGTAATATTCCCTTTATCTTGCACCCAATTTCATTATTCACAATTTAATTTATAAATCATGGAACTGACAATTATCGAAACAAGTGCTTATCAGGACTTGAAGAAACAACTAAGTATGCTGTCCGTGCAAATGATGGACTTTCAAAAGAAAATAGCCCCCGTAACACCGGACAAGTGACTGGATGCGCAGGATGTGTGCCTGGCTCTCAATATTTCCAAAAGGGCACTGCAGACTTACCGGGATAACGGGCTGATTCCTTATTCTAATATCGGTGGAAAATTCTTTTATAAAGAAGTGGACATCCAGCAAATTCTGGAGGAAGGACTAATCAAAAAAAGAAAATAAAGAGTATGGCAGACATTATCACTAAAGATTCGGAAGAGTTCAAGGAACTTACCGGATGGATCAAACGGACAGGAAAAAATCTGGAGGCTGCTGCGGCACGGATACGTCCGACGATTGCAGACGAACATTATCTGAGTGGAGATGAGGTATGCCGGATGCTTCATGTTTCCAAGCGTACATTACAAACACTACGGGATGAAAAGGCAATACCTTATACCTCAATTACCTCTGTCGGGGGTAAACTGCTCTATCCGGAAAGCGGGCTATACGAGGTACTAAAAAAGAACTATAAAGATTTCAGGCGTTACTTGAAATAAGCAACCTGCCTGAATACGAAAAACACCCTTCAACATTTGCTGAAGGGTGTTTTTTCATACTTATTCTAATTGGCCAAGCGATACACGGAACCAATCTTGTCGCACATCCTATCCGTATCTTCCCCAACCTTCGGATTGATCAGTTCAGCATAGACTTGTGTGGAAAGAATCGATTTGTGTCCTAATACTTTTTGCAAAGTTTCTAACGGCATGCCTTTCAATATAGCCAAAACTGCAAAGGTATGTCTCCCGATATGAGGGGTGATATTTACATTACAATCACACTTTTTCCCTAAAACCTTAAAACTACTTTTCATGGTTTCATAATCACCGACGGGGAAAACGCAATCAGGAGAATCTTTCTTTTTGTTATCACCCTTATACTTTTCTACAAGTTCAATTGCTATAGGTAATAATTTCACGACGTATGCTACGCCTGTTTTTATACGGTTTCCCATGAGCCATGTGCCACCATCAGAATCTGTATGGATATTCTTATAAGTAATTGCTTTCAGATCTGCGAAGGCGAGGCCTGTGAAGCACATGAAAAGTAGCATGTCACGCATAGCCTGCTGACGTTTATACCTCAATTCTACATGTATAAGCCTCTGCAGTTCTTCTTCAGAGAGAAATGAACGTCTTTTATATCCCGGCTTACATCCAAAACCCGTGAAGGGATGAACTTTTATTAAACCTTTCTCTTGAGCGATATGCATTAGCCATTTCATGGTATTAACACGTCCGAATGCTGTAGAACTGGCCGAGCCGCATGTGCCCAACATCCAATTATAATAGTCTTCAATAAAATCTTTGTCAAGTTCATCAAGTGCAATGTCCTCAACATTCTTTTTGTCTTTCAAAAAAAGCAATGCGCTCTTATAATCGGCTACTAAACCAAGATAGGTGCTTTTTGCCTTTTCCTTGCCTACTTTCTCCTTGTATGACTCAAGCTGTTCCCTGAAAAGCTCCATAAGGGTGTGGGAATCTTCTTTAAAACCGACATAGCGGCTATAGACTTTCTTGGCTGTGACAAAACTGTCATGATCGCATATGTATTGGTAATGCTTGGCAATTTGGGCTTTGGCATTATCAAGTTCCTGGTTTAACATTCTAGCTTCTTCGGATTTCCCTTTAGCCCTATTAGCTTTGGCGTCCCATAAAGAAATAGACACCTCCTTCTTACAGCTAAAGCAAGCTGTGGTCTTGTTGATGGTAATACGTCCCATTACAGGTACTTTACCATTCTTAATCGATTGATTTTTAGTGTAAAACAACACTCTGAATGTACTTCTCATAACTCAACTTTTTTAGTTACAAATTTAATTACTGTTGAGGTATTTGAAGTTATGAAGAATAATGCAATATATTGAAAACTAATGCCTTATATCCGATTAGTAGGCAAATTGGAAGAGGTAACAGATAAGTAACATAACTCACTCCCAAATATGCTCCATTTAGCTTTATTCACCGCATCCGACTAAAATATTAGTTTTATAACTATTTGAATTTTAATTGGTTTGCACTATCTTTGCGCATCTTAAAAAAACACCTTGTTTTAAGCCTTGAAACCAATGGTTTCAAGCAATGAAACTATTTTGAAGTTATCGAAGCGCAGCTATGATTCTTTCGCAAGCCTGTCCGTCACCATAAGGGTTATGCGTTTCGGACATCCGCTTATACATTTCTTTATCTTGCAGCAGGGCAGTGACATTACTGACAATTGCCTCCGCATCCGTGCCGACCAACTTCACCGTACCCGCCTCAACAGCTTCCGGACGCTCGGTCGTATCCCGCATCACCAGCACGGGTTTGCCCAATGAAGGGGCTTCTTCCTGCACACCGCCGCTATCAGTCAGCAGCAGAGTAGAATGTTGCATGGCATAAATAAAAGGCAGATAATCCAAAGGAGAGATCAGGTAGACATTGCTCAGACCGGAAAGCAGTTCATACACTGGCTTCTGCACATTAGGATTCAGATGAACGGGATAGACTATGTCCATCTCCGGGTGAAGAGCCGCCAGTTCTTTGATCGCTTTGCAGATATGCAGGAAACCATCTCCGAAGTTCTCACGACGATGTCCGGTGACGAGGATATACTCACGATCACCTACCGTGTAGCCTTTCTCCTGAAGTTCCTTCGCCATCTTTTCTTTCACACCGGCGGTGGTGGAAATGATATCGACTGCCATCAGCAGGGCATCAATCACCGTATTTCCTGTAATAAAGATTTTCTTCGCGTCTATATTCTCTTGCAGCAGATTTGCCCTTGACTGTTCTGTCGGTGCAAAGTAGTAAGTACAGATACGGTCTGTCACCTGGCGGTTCATTTCTTCCGGCCAGGGAGACAACATATTATAGGTACGCAATCCGGCTTCCACGTGTCCCACAGGTATCTGCATATAAAATGCCGCAAGGGATGCTGCCATCGAGGTAGTCGTATCTCCATGCACCAATACGGTGTCGGGACGGAAGTCCTTCAGCACTTCGCGCAGTCCGAGCAGTACTTTAGCGGTAATGTCATACAAGTCCTGATTGGGAGCCATGATATTCAGGTCATATTCGGGAGTGATGCCGAACACCTCCAATACCTGATCCAACATCTGCCGGTGCTGTGCCGTAACGCAGACACGTGTCTCAAAATGTTCCGTATCTTTCTGGAGCGCCTTTACAAGCGGAGCCATCTTTATCGCTTCGGGACGGGTACCGAAAACGAGCAATATCTTTTTCATCTGCTTTATTTAATAGAGTCTATACAACCTCTTCGCAATTAAACTACATTTTATCGTCTCACGCCGCAGAAGTCCAGTTCTATCTTTCCTTCTTCTCTGGGCAATGCAAGGAAGACATCGTGACGAACCAGCCAGACGATAATATCCGCTTTCTCGTATGCTTCCCGATAATCTGTCAGATGGAAGCTCTTATGAGTGCTTATATTAGGCTCGATAATCAGCACGTCCGCTCTCGATTCGGAGATGATGCGGGAAGCGATATATTTGGCGGGAGATTCCCGTAAGTCATCGATATTCGGTTTGAAAGCCAGTCCCATGCAGGCAACGACCGGTTCGCGCTCGTTCTGTTCCACAAACTTCTGACAGGTTTCCAATACTTTGTTCGCACACCAGTCCGCTTTGTAATCGTTCGTTTCACGGGCACGCTTGATGAGCTGCGCCTGTTCCGGATAGTCGGATACGATGAACCAAGGGTCTACCGCAATGCAGTGACCGCCTACTCCGCAACCCGGTTGAAGGATATTCACACGCGGATGCTTGTTGGCAAGTGCGATCAGTTCCCATACATTGATTCCGGCTTTGTCGCAGATCATGGAGAGTTCGTTGGCAAAGGCGATCTGTGAGTCGCGGGAGGAGTTCTCCGTCAGTTTGCACATCTCTGCCGTGCGGGCATTGGTGCCGTGCAGTTTACCTTGTACGAAAGCGGAATAAAACTCAATGGCTTTTTCGGTGGATGCCGGATCGATGCCGCCTATCACGCGGTCGTTGTGCACCAGTTCGTATAATGTATTTCCCGGCAATACGCGTTCGGGACAATAAGCGATATGTATCTTCCCTTTCAGTTCGGGACGTTCTTTATAGATCACTTCCGCCATACGTTCGGTGGTATATACCGGAGAAGTGGATTCGATGACAAACAGGTTACCCTCCTGCAGATAAGGGATCACGGAACGGGTGGCCGCTTCCACATAGGTGATGTCCGCCCGATGGTTCTGCTTGAACGGGGTAGGCACTACGATAAAGAAAGCATCCGCCGCTTCCGGCTTGCATACAGCACGCAACTTTCCACTCTGCACTACGTCCCTGACTACCTGACCCAGTGCAGGTTCTACAATATGTATCTTTCCCTGGTTGATCGTTTCCACCACAGAAGGATTGACATCTACTCCTATGACTTCGAAACCGTGAGCGGCAGCAACGGCTGCCGTAGGAAGGCCGATATACCCTAATCCTAAAAACACAACCTTTTTCATGTTCAATATCTCCTTATTAATAAGTGTGGCAAAAGTACAAATAATATGTGACTTTGTACGGATTTTCACTGAAAACCACTACTTTTGTGCAAACATTTTGAAAGCATGAGGGTACTAATCATCAATACTTCCGAACGAATAGGTGGTGCGGCTGTCGCTGCCGGACGACTGATGGAATCGCTTAAGAACAACGGCATCAAGGCGAAAATGTTGGTACGTGACAAACAGACAGACCAAATCAGCGTCGTCGGCCTAAAGCGCAGTTGGCTACACGTATGGAAATTCATGTGGGAACGCATCGTCATCTGGAAAGCCAACCGTTTCAAGAAGAATGATCTCTTCGCCGTAGATATCGCCAATACCGGTACGGACATCACTTCGCTTCCCGAATTTCAGCAGGCAGATGTCATCCATCTGCACTGGATCAACCAAGGGATGCTGTCACTCAACACCATCCGCAAGATTCTGACTTCCGGCAAACCTGTAGTATGGACCATGCACGATATGTGGCCCTGCACCGGCATCTGCCATTATGCACGCGAATGCAGAAACTACGAACAGGAATGCCACCACTGCCCTTACATCTACGGAGGAGGAGGCAAGAAGGACTTATCTACCCGAATCTTCCGGAAGAAGAAAGAAATTTATAGTCAGGCATCCATCACGTTTGTAGGCTGTAGCCGCTGGCTGGCGGAGAAAGCCAAAGTCAGCGGACTGCTCACCGGACAAACGGTTATCAGTATCCCGAACGCCATCAACACGAATCTTTTCAAGCCTCACAATAAGCAGGAAGCCCGCAGAAAATGCAGGCTGCCACAGGAAGGGAAGCTGATTCTTTTCGGTTCTGTCAAGATAACAGACAAGCGAAAGGGTATCGACTATCTGATTGAAGCCTGCAAACTGCTGGCAGAGAAACATCCGGAATGGAAAGACTCATTGGGCGTGGTTGTTTTCGGCAACCAGTCGCAGCAGTTGCAAGACCTGATTCCTTTCCGCGTCTATCCGCTTCCTTATATTAAGAATGAGCATGAGTTGGTGGATATATACAATGCCGTAGACCTCTTCGCCATCCCTTCTCTCGAAGAGAATCTGCCGAATATGGTGATGGAAGCGATGTCCTGCGGTGTGCCCTGCGTCGGTTTCAACACCGGAGGCATACCGGAAATGATCGATCATCTGCACAACGGATACGTAGCTCAGCGCAAGTCTTCCGAAGATCTGGCCAACGGCATCCATTGGGTACTGACGGAACCCGAATATGCGGAACTCTCCGCACAAGCCTGCCGCAAGGCCATAGGCAACTATTCGGAAAGTATCATAGCGAAGAAGTACACGGACGTTTACAACAAAATAACAGGGAAATATGCATAGTGTCCATCCTACTCCCAAGTTCTCGATTATCACGGTGACCTACAATGCCGAGAAAGTACTGGAAGATACCATCCAAAGTGTTATCTCGCAGACTTACCACCACGTAGAATACATCATTGTGGACGGAGCCTCCAAAGACGGTACTCTCTCTATCATCGACAGATACCGCTCACGGATAACTACCGTCGTCAGCGAACCGGACAAAGGATTGTACGATGCCATGAACAAGGCGATCTCCCTTGCCAGCGGCGACTATCTCTGTTTCCTGAATGCGGGCGACTGCTTTCACGAAGACGACACCTTACAGCAAATGGTGCACAGCATTCATGGGAGTGTTCTCCCCGACGTCATCTACGGGGAAACTGCGATTGTTGACAAAGACAGGCACTTTCTGCATATGCGCCGCCTTTCCACGCCCGAAAAGCTGGACTGGAGGAGTTTCAAACAGGGAATGTTAGTCTGCCATCAGGCTTTCTTTGCCAGACATACGCTGGTGGAACCTTATGACTTAAACTACCGGTACTCCGCTGATTTCGACTGGTGCATCCGCATCATGAAAAAGGCGCGTACCCTGCACAATACGCACCTGACAATCATCGACTATCTAGATGAAGGAATGACCACGCAGAACCGGAAGGCTTCTCTTAAGGAACGGTTCCGCATTATGGCAAAACATTATGGATGGATAAGCACCGCAGCACATCATGCTTGGTTTGTACTGCGGTTGATTATCAAACCGGGACAATAAACAGTGTATTTCAGACTGACTGACCCAGCCAGTCTGAAACTATAAAATATAGAATTATATCTAATTCACCTCATAAAGCATTACCTGATCCAGTATCACTCCCTCATCCAATGCCTTGATGACCAATTGATGTGATTTCCTGCCCGGAACGGGAAGTACGATTTTCCGGATTGCCTGATTACGAAGCACGTTCTCTTTCCATTCCTCGCTGCGCCCCTTCGTTTCGTACGCTATCACTTCAGGCTCGGCACCATCCAGAGAAACCGAGAAACGCAACTTATCGCCATGCACCGGATGATTGGGAAGTAACCGGATATCCACCTCTACCGAGTCCGTTTTCAGATTACCGAAGGAGAAAGTCAGCGCATCGCCTTTTCTTATCTCTGCGGCTTTGCCTTCATATCCCAAACCTTCGCAAACAATAGCGTTCCCCTTCTTTGCCTCCGCCCCGTTCCATTGACAGGCTGCTTTACGGTCTGCTGTCATCGGAGCAGTAGCCGCCTTTCTTTCCACACGGTTGAATACAGGGAGCTTGCGGGGTTTGAAGTCCATCATGCGATTCCATTTCCCATTCTCCAATGAGTTATAGTGTTGAGTCAGTGCAGCAATGCTGTCGTAAGCGGCATCACTCTTTTCCCAGTCTTCCTTATCGTGGCGTGCCAATTGGGCGTATAACAGTTTGCGATTCATTTGTGTCGCAGCCTGTACGGGATATTTCACCAGTTCGAAGTAAGCGCTCTGTCTGTCGGCGGGTACTTTAGAAGCAGCTTTCTCTACTGTTTCCGAAAGTTCGCTGTAAGCATTCAGACGTTCGTTTATCTCTCTTTCGCTCCACGGCAGGTCTTTGACTACCCGATAGACCGGATTCTTTTCTTCCTCCCGTGTATTTCCCATAAATTCGGGTTTGCGGATATGTGCCAAGCGATAATGTTCCTGCATAACGGGGAGGATGGTCTTTGCACAGGAGGTTCCCAGTTCCCGTTCCAGCCAATGTTTCAGATGTGCGGTTACTCCTTCGGAAGATACCTTATCCAGATTCCATGCCATATCCATGAACAGTTCTATCTGATACTCGGCAGGTTTGATGTCTCCGACGTTCAGTATCCACATTTTCTGTATTCCCTGATCGTAAGCCTGCTTCATCTGTTGATAAATGAGCGATGGACTCATGGTGCTCAACCATAAATGATCGTGCGGGCGTCCCCAGTAGGAAACATGATAATAGACTCCGTTGCCGCCTTTACGGGCACGCTCTTCGGCAGTGGGGAAATGACGGATATAGCCGTAGTTATCATCACACCACATCAAGGTCACGTCTTCGGGCACTTGCAGTCCCGCATGATAAATATCGAGCACTTCCTTATAAGGAATAAAGACCTGCGGCACTTGTGTTACGTCTTTATTCACGTACTTTTCGAGCAAGCCGCGCTGGTCAACAAATACCCGGTTCAGGACGGCTTTCTGTTCTTCTACCGTCTTGGCTCCCTGCATCTTTCCATCGTGAACGCCACGCATACCCAGCGTGTAAAGTATCTCTTGTCCGGCAACTTCTTTCACACGATTTTCCCAAAACTGATAAACGGCCGGACTGTTATTCACGTAATCGTATGCTCCTTTTCCACGTATTTTCCATTCTCCGGCAGCATTGCACGCCATTGGTTCGCAGTGGGAAGCTCCCATAAAGATGCCATACTTTTTCGCTGCTTCCCGATTGCCCTTCGTCAGAAAGAAAGGCAAGGTACACTCATGCATAGCAGGCCAGTAGGTATTGGCCCGCAAACGAAGCAGCAACTCAAAAATACGTTCGTTGGTACGCGGCCCGATTTCTCCTTTCACATCCGACGGTTCGTAAGTCTTGTTACTCCAAGGCATCAGTCCCCAATCTTCATCATTAATAAAGATGCCCCGATACTCCACAGAAGGAGACTGCAACTCTCTGAAATTGGAAGAAAGGCAGAACATCTCTTTCTTCTCCGGAGTCACATCTGCCCACCATTCCCAAGGGGAAACACCTAGCAGACGGGATATTTCAAGTATGCCGTAGGCTGTACCGTGACTGTCGCTGCCGGCTACTACTAGCTTTCCATCTTCTGAGACGGCGAGCATGAAAGCCTGCTTTTTGTTTTTTAATGCGGAAATATCGATGCCTGCCTGCTCAATCAGCTTGCTCCGTCCGATCGTTCCTACCAGGATGTTTCCGGTGTTTGTGTCTATATGGGCAGTTGCCGACAATACAGTCTGAAGGTCACGGGACAACAAGTCCAGCGAAGTACGCACCACCGGTGCTTCCGAACCGCTGCAAGCTATCGCAACCGGCCGACCGGACTGCAAAACAAAATCTTTTTGTTTACCCTGAACGGACACGATCACTGCTACCCAAGCAAGGAAAGAAAATAAAATTCTATTTCTCATAAATATTACAGTTTTACAATATCAGTAATGGTCACAAAGCAATCGTCGCTGCCATAGATTCTCTTCGTTTTATCAGTCCATGTGGGGCTGATGCCCGTAACTTCAATCACCAGCGTATATTCCCCTTCAGCCAATTGGGGAGTCTTAAAACGCGTTGCATGATCATTCGCCTTACTATAGAAATCGACCAGTGAAGAATATATTTTCTCCCCTTTCTTATCAAGGATATTCATACGCGCATATCCGCTATGACAGTTCGTTTCGCCCATAACAGCCACACAAGAGCCAGTGAAAGGAATGCTCAGCGTACTTCCTTTTACATTGGAAGATATTCTTCCTTCCTCCACTTTCCAGTCAGCTTCTTTACTGAACGTTATCTTCTTTAAATCGACGGTTTTTCCTTTGCGCAGAGGATTTACGGGTTTCAACTTATCAACGTCCCAGGAAGGCCAGTATTCCGGAATAGAAAGCTTTGTTCCATCCACCTGCATAGGCATCCACACATAGGTGGCAGCCGAAGCCTGATGCGGATAAGACCAGCGATCGCCCATAAACATAGGAATCGTATCTTCGCCACACTTTAAAGGAAACACAAAAGTGGTCTGTGAATTATAGGTCAGGCTTCCTTCGGGAGCAAACAAACCTTGTCTGGTCCACGGGCCTTTGACAGAAGGGGCAGTAAAGTAGAAATTATCATTCTTCTCCCAACTGGTCAGATTGGAGAACAAGAAGAAATACGTGCCGTCCTTTTTAAACATTGCCGGAGACTCTCCGTGAGAACCACCTACTCCCGATACCACTTTTTCCTCTGCCGTACGGTAGTCCTTACTCAAACGATAGACAATTCCTCCGTGCAACAGCAGATATCCAGTACCGTCCGCGTCCTGATAAGTCCCCATATCCCAGCGGCGAATAGGCTTACCTTCATACAACAGAGGTCCGTGAAGTTTATATTCACCTGCTATAGTGCTACAGGTAGCATAACCGATATGGGGATCTTTATAGTTCATATCGTCTGCATGCATATACATCACATACTCGCCGGTAGAAGGGCATTTCATGACTTTCACACGCTCGCCTACACGATCAGGGCCAAGAATTCCGCTTGACTGCATCGGCAGTACAACACGTTCGAACTTCCAGTTCACCAAATCATCAGATGAATAACAACTGAAACCCGGAAATGCATTGCTCTTGTCCGACTTATATTCCCCGAAAAGATAATATCTGCCATTCTCTTCCACAATGCAGGCACCGTGGGCATTGACAATCTCTCCCCTGTCGTCAAACCAGGGAATTCCGTTATTTACTATTTTTTCGGTTTTCCGGGCCATGCCCGTTCCGTAAGATACCCACAAAAAGGCAAACAATAACATCCAGTATTTCATGATATTCTTCTATAAATTCTTATAAAAAATATAAGGCACAATTAAATTACAAATTTACGATTAACTATCTATATTCCTATAGAGAATAGTACAACAAGCATGGAATATTGTACTATTTTTCTTCAAAACAACATCCCGCAGAACAGCCACACACTTTCCATCTCCGCCGTGCATATCATGCAGCATCTTTCATCATTGAAAAGAATAAGAATATTTAATGCACAAAATAAAGAGAAGAACGCAATGAGACGGGAGGTAAATCGGGCAGATATAGGGGGTAAATCGGGCAATAAAGTAAAAGATTGTCATGTTACGATAATTCGCAGTCTGCTAAGTCAAATAAAAGAAAACTCTCTACGGGTTCTTCTGACATATAGAAAACTTTTTACCATCAATACTAAAATCGCAGTTGAGTTTATAATAAATAGTTGCATCGTTTATTATAAACGGTCTCCCTATTTATTATAAACTCCAATACACCTTTTAAGCACGTATTTCTTGATTTTATGCAACAAAAAAGGCTGCAAACCGTATAAAAAGTTGCAGCCTCAAGCTTATCACCGGTTCACATAGATGCTGATTTGCATATGATCCCCTTTGTATTTTGTTATAATGTTACACTATTTTTTTCGGTTCGGTTAAGATGATTGATAAGGTGCATTTCGTTTCATTTTTTAATGGGTTGTTACTTTATTGCCTGTATGACTCCTGCAAATATACAACAAAAAAATGCCTTTGTCAAGTCCTGCGGATATTTGAATAATTAAAAAGCGACAGGCAGTGCAAGTAACTGATACATCAAAGTGCGTGCCATACGCTCCTGCCCTTTGGTGTCGGGATGCAAACGGTCATAGCCGGCATCATAGAAATAAATAAGCTGTTCTTCAACCATCGGATTCATACCTGTCACTGCATTAAAGTCTATGACAGGTATTCCCCATATATTTCCTGCCTCCTTAATAGCCTGCACATAAGCATCTATATATTCTCCGCAACCATTCTGATAGCTTTCATCCGGCTGGACATTCTTATCGCCGAAGTTAGCCAACGAACGATGCAAAGGAGTCAGCAGAACGATCTGCTTATCCGGGAAAAGTTTCTTCAGTTGAGTGATTCCTATATTAATACGACCTCTATAAGTGTCTTGAGTCATGACAGGCGTACGCTTTTTCCGCGTCACCATCTTCTTCATCTCACCGTGAGCAGACAGCACTTGCTCTTCTTGTTCCGTAAACCACTCACCGATAGGCACACTACTATTATAATCGTTTGTCCCCATAAAAACCAGGATAGCATCGACTTCTCCGCCATGTTCTTTCTTCAGCTTTTCCGCCTGACGGGGTACATCATCCCACTGCCTTCCACTAATGCCGTAAACAAAAGGAGTGATCCCCAGCCATTCTTTCAGAAAGTCCCAGTACTTCTTTATATTATCACCGTAGCAATTCGGGTCTGTGATGGAATCTCCGATGTATCCTACTTTCTTGCCTTGCCAGGGATGCTGAATACAACCTTGTTTATTTTCAGAAAAGTCATTTGTTACAGATGCTTGCTCTTGTCCATACGCCAAACAAGAGGAGAGAAACAAAACTGTGCATATAATCAGAAACCTGTTTTTCATTGTTTTATCCTATTAATAATGAGGTACTCGTATTCAAGTATGGAAATGCAGCCTCAAAAATAGACAGTTTAAGCGAAAGTAGCAAGAATAAAAACAAGAAGATAAAGATAGTACCTTCTTCCCCCGTTTGCAGGGCAACTATAATCTGATTGCAGGACATATATAGCCAATGTGCAGGGTAACTATCTCCTGCACGTTGGACATATATGCCCTATAAATACTTCATATATCTAATACACAGACTTATTTTGTGTACATCTTCAATCGGATATATCCTTCCTTCGACTGATTTTTCAATGCAATCCCGATACGTGTATATGCCGGAGAGTTCACTTCAATCGTTTCGGAAGTAAACGCCACTTTACCGGATGCCTCAATAGCTACAATCATCTGTTCGGAATCAGTAGCCAGCAGAAGATGTGTATCGTCCAGGATTTTCCAGTCGGCTCGTGTCGTTATGGCTGTTTCGAATCGGATCGGTGTTTTCGCTGTAAATTCATCGCCGACCGTAAAGCTGCCTTTGCCCTGACGGTCGTAAACGAAAGTACGAATGAGCTTATCCAAATTGGGGGTGGAATAAGCAGAGGTATAGTTAATACTGAATACATCTTTTTCGTTCGTAAATTCTTTCTGTAGCACAACACCTTTCGCTTTCCCGCCCGAGGACTGTGTTCGTCCGTCTACTACAGGAACCGGATGGCCGAATGATCCTTTTATCTTATATTTCTGAGGAGCGTCTCCGTTAAAATAATCTCCGGGATAGGAGTTCGGACCGCCCTGATCGCCAACCATCGTTTCACTTCCCAAAGCTACGGCATAAGAACCGACATCATTGTGGTTATGATTCTCCGCATTGGTTCCGCCCTTAGCGGATATGGCCAGACGACAGGAAGTTCCACCGGCAGGACGAGCAATCAAAATACCTGCCTGCTCATAATAAGCACGCAAAGCATCCGACTCTTCCTGCAATACCTGACGGATTCCGTCTGTCATTCCAACCTTTGCAACCTGACTTGTGAAAAGTTCGAGAAGGTGAAGGGACAAGTTGTTTCCTTTGGGTAAAACAGGCTGTTCTTCGGCAGAAGTAATACCCAGCGCCCGGTCGCAGTAACTGAGAATAAACTTGTCCGGCGACAAACCCATGCGACAATCCGAATAGGCGGGGCACACTCCTTCATTCATCTGTATCTTCTTCCCATACCGGGCGATACGAACAAACTTGGGAGTCTGAAAGAAGTCGATCTTTCCCTGCGTTGCCCGGTATACTTCTTCACGCAACAGAATGTAGGCACGGAAACCATAATTATAATAACCTACACCTTCACTACAGTAGCCGTCGTCAGCGTACCCCTTCATTCCATACACGTTATACTTTTCGGCTGCCGCAACAAAGTAAGCCCGTTCCTCCTTATCGGGCAACAAGGCAAGAGCCGCACCGGTAACACCCGCCAGACACACAGAGTTCCAGTTATTGGTAGCGGTGAACCACCAAAATGGTTTTGTCTCTTCCAGACAACGGTAGACCGGACGGAAAACCTTCTCACGGAAAGCACACTGCACCCGTGCCCTTACCTCCGGCGACAGACGATCGTCCAGCATGGTAACACACTGAGCAATACCGTTTCCGGCAGTAGCAACCACCAAGTCTACATAATAATCCGTTCCTTTATAATTCTTCAGACCGCGGTCGTGGGCAGGAATAGACCAAGGCTTCTGACTGCAAAGAGCCACCAAAGCTTTTTCGATGGCAGGGACATAACGCCTCTTATTTTCAAGGCATTCAGCCAAAGTCAGCCTGTACAGATATTGATAACGGGCATTCATCATATTCTCTCCAGGCAAACGAACATTCGTCTTATTCAGATGCAAGTACAATGAATCGACAAAAGGGGGCATCCCCTGTTTTAACAAAGCAGGAGCTTCCTTTTCCAGAAGTTGTTTAGCGTCGTCACTCTCTTTTATCTTATTCCAGAAAGTTCGGTCTTTATAAGACCTTCCTATCCCCTGCGGTCGATCGGGAAGCATAGCTGCAATTTCCTGAATACGGTTCTGCGGGATAGTAGCATTCTGTTTCGGAGCGTCTTCTGCCATACGATACATTTCCGTTCCGGCAAGCAGGAAAGCACCCGGTCCGTATACTTCTGTCATATTGCGGGTCACTTTCTTTGGGTCGGCACCGATAGGTTGTACATATCCTAGTTTACCGTCTTCTTCTACCGCAGAAAGCAATGCTTTCCATCCTTTCTCTACTACAGGCAGGAACTTTTCCTTTGGTAAAAGTCCCTCGTTCAGTCCATAGGCAAGGGCATATACGAAGAAACCGCTACAGCTTGTTTCGGGTGATGGATAAGCGTCCGGATCGAGCAGACTTGCACGCCAGAACCCGTCGCTGCTCTGTAAATTAGCGATGCGGTAACAGAGTTTCTGAAACAGTTCCTGATAGAACGGACGATATTTGCTCTTGGCAGGCAGTTCACGTAGCATTTCTACCAGTCCGCCAAGCACCCAGCCATTGCCCCGTCCCCAAAAGACTTTGGCACCATTACTCTCTTTCATATCAAAATAACGGTGGTCACGGTAGAAGAGATTTTCTTCTTTATCGAACAGGAACTCGTAAGTCGCTTTGTACTCTTTATCCATAAAGCGAATGAATTTCTTATCACCAGTGATATTATAGAGTTTCAGATAAACGGGGGGTGCCATGAAAAGAGCATCACACCAAGTCCAGTGTTCTAATGTCGTGGCATCTCCGTAAGTCAACTGAAACGAACCCAAAGGAGGATTGGCGACCACCCACTCCGTACGCGCCAGAGTAGGAACAATCATGTCCTTTTGCTTGTACTTTTCGTACAGATACAGATAGGTTTGAGCAATACAAATATCATCTGCATGATACATCCGTTTATCTACCTGCCAATAGTTACGACTTCCCAAGCGGGTCAGCCATTTATAATAGAAGTCATCCTGATCGTCCTTCTCGGCGATCTCTGCCCAATAAGCAAGTCCCAGGAAAAAGGTGGCATTCACCCAATTGAGATCACCATAAACAGCTCTGTTGTAATGACCGATCTGCCAATCGGCTACCCTACGCATCGATTGCTTCACTTCGAGTTTAGTAAACGATTGTGCATGTGTCGTGCATAAATAAGCTATGCTTAGAAAAAGAATCAAAAGTAATTTCTTCATAATATATTTTTTAATTTATATGCTTTGGATGCACCGGCATAGATACCGGTATTTCTAAAATCACATAAAACAGTCTTTCGCTCGCTGGATATTTCAGGAATCAGCAATTCAACTTTAATACAAGATTGTGTCTGCCCAGGGTCAGCAATATGCAGTTCGGCATTACCACAGTGTCCATCCTTAATCATCAATGCACAGGCTTTATCCACACTTACAGAAAGCTCTCCGCTACGGAATGTACCCTCTTTATAAAATACCATTTGCCATATTCCCAATTTCGTATGCCTCACTATCTGCATAGAATCCGTATTCGCCAGAATTTCGACGGGACTCTTCCTGTAGTGATTCATCTTGCGGACAGAATGAATCCCAGGCACCACGATATAGGCATAGGTAGCATTCCGGGGATTACAACCATGATTAAATCCCAAAGTAAAGACCTCTTGCTGCTGCTCATTTTTAGATTCAGTATGATTAATGCTGTACCACGATCCCGTCTGCATCTTCTTGCTCAAAAAGAGATTTCCGCCGGCGGGAAAGACATAACCAATTCCATTGTGCAATACCCATTCGGGAGAATCATAGACGAAATCTCCTTCTTTCACCATCGACTGCTTTTTACTTTGTGACAATATGACCTCCTTTTTCGAAAGCAAACATTGATTGATAGTAGTACATACCGGCACACCGGCTGTGGAATTAATCCCCGCTCCCAAACAAATGATTTCATCATCGAAAAAGAACCAGGACTTTTTAGCTGCGGTATTTATATCAGCATAGGTATCAAGATATGAATAAACAGATACGCCATAAAGACTATCAGAGACTCCTCCTGCAAATACGGAAGTTCCCTTCGTTTGCCAATCAATTACAGTTCGTGGAATGGTATCCAGTTGAGGAGCAGTCACTCCAGGAATACGATTCCAGTTCCATACCGGAAAGATGCGGGCGTACTCGTCCCCTTCGGTCACGATGTTTGTACATCCGTCGGACATAAAATAGGTTTTCAGATTTTCACCATTCCCATATTCGCATCGCATGGTACGATTGGAAACCATACGAACGTCAAATGTATAGTGGGGACGGACATGAAGAGCATAGTCTCCTCTGAAATAATGAGTGTGTAACGGCTTTATTCCATAGTTGGCGGACTTCTTGCCTTCCAATCTGGCTATAATCGCATTGTATTCATCAATATGTGCCGGGTCGAGCTCCAGCATTCGTTTGGCAAACAAGGCGGCATGACTCTTTTGGGTACCATTATTACGGCTCACTCCTCTTCCCAATACATCGAAAAGCATGTATTGTCCACGTATAACCTGATAATAAGTGCCGCACATAAAATGCCTCAGAAATTGTATTCTCTCATCATCCAATGCATATTTCGTTCCTTTAGTATATAGAGCTACCTGTGTTACTCCTTTCAGTATTTCGTCTCCATAACCACCGATATAAAGCTGCACGCCATGCTGAAAATAGCTGTTGTCATGCTGAAATCCTTCTTTCACAGTATATGATAGAGGACTATAAACATTCTCAACAGCCGTTTTCAAGTCAACATCATTCTTCTGAAGGCAAGCTCTATAAATCCAATGTAAAGCAATATCCGTCCGGTTGGCTCCAGTCCATCTGGCAGGATGTCCGCCGTCCTTCCGCATACGTTGCAAGACCTTTGTCTCCAATACTTCCGGAATCTGCCTTTTACCAACACGCATCTGAATAAGCAGAATACCGAGTTTCTGCGGCTCGGCAATCTGATTATACCACCAGTTATTACAATGTGGATTACGATGATGCCAATACTCCAAGCCCTTTACTATCTTATGATACAAATCTTCATTCTGATAATAGGAATTCTTTGGATGAGTATAAGCAAATACAAAGTCATACAACCGATCCACATGAATAAGTGGCATCCAGTTAGTACGATCCCGGCGGGCATAATCTATATCTATAAAACATCCTTGGACGTCATCATACAGTTCCAGAGCTTTATCAATATTCGGATTTTCTGCAACCCCATCCCGAATCTTCTTCATTAGAATATCAAAATCATCATTCTGCAAGCCAGACGTACAAATAGAGGGACAAGGTAAAACCAAATCCCAAGGACTCCATGCCAGCAATAATAGAATTATGATTTTATAATGTATCATTTTCATATATGCATGTTTATCATTTGGAGAATAAGGGGATATGTCAAAAGTAACTAAATTCCCTTCTTGAAGGAGGAGAGCTTAGTTACTTTTGACACACCTTCTCATCCTTAAAATACAATCAGGCCGACCACTCAGGCTACTTCGTATATTTAACAGGTTTCGACCAGATTTTATCCAATACGTTTTCCTGTGGAGCATACAAGGTTTCCATTATAAAAGAATCGCCTGTAAAATCTTCTAAAACGTCCTGTCCTTCCTTATTATAATAAGAAATTTTTGTTGTTTCTTCTCCTCCCTTGTTCCAAGTTAGCCTGGATGCCACTAATGTGCTGTCCAGCAACATGGAATATTTGATGACCAGATTACCACTCTGCATACTCTTAGAAACAATGGAACGATTTAACAGATAGCTCTGGTACTGTGTCCCATAAATGGTTCCTGTAAAGTCTGTAGCCAATGATTTATTCAACTCATCATCTTCCAGCCAGGCGGAAAAAATGATAGACCCCTCCCGCATATTCTCTAAAAGAATATCCGTCCTCTTATTTTTGGCCAACTCATATCTGACAGTATCACTTTGATTCAATGCAAGAGCAATCTTTGTAGATCTCCCGTCTTTCACTATCGGAAATGAAATCAACACTCTTTCCCACCCATTACGCACGGTTATTGAATCTTTCGATAATCGTGTAAGATACATGATTGGACCATCCTTAACAAAGTCCTTATAAGTCGCATCCATTGACTCGCAAGATATAATGGAACAAAATATCAAGATGCTGACTGATATAAATATAAATTTCTTCATAATATTTGTCTTTTATATAGCAATTACTGTATTATTTTATCCTCCGGTGTTCCAAAGAAAGTAAGTTCTGCCACATTGATACGAGATGTTCCTACATTATAATTCTTGATACAAACAAACGTCACATATCTATATGCATCCAGATCTACGGAAAATTCGAGTTCATTGCCGTCTCTTGCCAGTTCCTTATCAGCATCAGTTAACGGGACAATAGCCGCCGGAATAACAGAACCGTCGGCTCTGGGCAATACTCCTTGATATAACCGTACCCATCCTTCATCATTTTCCGGATCAAACTTGGTTACATTATTATCATTTCGTCCCCAAATTTCTATTTCTTTCGGATACAGACCGTCAAATATAGATGAATAATCAGTTCCATTCCTTCTTCCATAGACAATCATACGGCTGAGCTTAAACTTCTTCCCTAAGTCCAGTGTCACCGAACTCGGCTTGGTAAAATCATATCCCGCCGTTGTGAGGGTCATGAAAGTATTATTGCTTCCAATAATTCCGTCATACAGATTCTTTGGGGTATTAGCATTCGGTGCCAGATAACCTTTGTATTCGCCAATGGCCAAGTATCCCATTTTTTTCTTATCTACTTCCTCTTCATAATATGGAGTCAGAGATATCTCCTTACTTTCAGAAAGATGTCCCCACCTATCCTTCACCACCACACTAAATTCTGAAGGAACGGCTTCCATACCACGTATGGGCTCATTAATCTCTTGCTTTTTGGTATATAAAGCTCCAGCTTCCGTCCATTTTCCTGTAGCATCCTTCCGGTACACATAAAAAGTAAGAGTCTCATTGCTGGTGTTGGATGTCTTTATCCGGATACCGGCAAAATCCGGTTTTATTTCCATCTCCTTATAAGCAGTGATATAAGGTGGCTCTTCCGGATTTATTTTTACTTCCAGAGGTTCAGAATAGGCTTCACCCGGACTTACAGAATACAACTTCACATTATATTCACCAGCTTTTTCAAATCCTTCCACCACTACAGAGTCGGCAAAATACGAAGCATTGGTCGAACGTTCTCCTATCTCTGTCATATATACAGCCTTCATATAAAGAAAATTCTTATCACTGGGCTGTGTAAAATAGATTATAGACTTTCCCGGCAGATTTTTGACACCATTCAATACTACCTGTTCAGGCGGAGTCGTACTTCCATGGGGAGAATTCATATCACTATCGTTATCGCAAGCACTAGGCAGCAATGTGATGGCTAGTACTAAAAGGCTACTGTATATTATCTTTTTCATAAATCAAATGTCACTTTAATTACTTACCAACCATAATTTTGAACTAAGTTAGGATCTTTTCTCAACTCACCGATATCAATAGGCCAGAAATACATTTTGGGAGTGAAATCCCGGACAAGCACTAAGTTCTCACTATAATAATCTACATCAGTTTCTCCATAACGGACTTTCCAACCGGTCAATGGCTGTGTCAATTCTGTTGTCGCAGTTTTCCACCGACGGACATCCCAAAAATAATGTCCTTCAAATGCTAACTCAATACGACGCTCCTGCATGATGATTTGTCGTAGACCAGTCTGAGTAGCATACTTGCTGTTTCCTACATATTGGTCCCAACTTTCTTTTACGCCTTTAAGTCCCGAACGTTCTCTCACCATATCGATCCATGGCAATACCGTAGCATAATCCTCTCCTTTTTCATTTAAAGCTTCGGCATACATCAAATACAAATCAGCCATACGGATAACAGGGAACGGATAAGTGACCGATGTAAATCCGGAAGCCGCATCGGACATGACCGTCTTGTAGTTAACCACTTTCTTAGGCCAAATACCAGTCAGGTTCTGAGAGTGATCTGCCGGAATGGGAGACACATTTCCTCCTTTACGCGCATTCACCGAATACAAGCCCGAAAGTCCCGTCTTTCCTTGTCCGAACCAAATACCGCCGTCAAAGCCTAAGCTGGCATAATATCTGTGTTCACGTTCCAGATTCAATTTGACTGTTCCCGTTTTATAATTCAGCATAATAGTATTCTCATATCCGGGCTCAGCTTCCACCGGCGTGGGAGCCTGCACTTCAAATCTATTAGCATAATCCCATGTCTTATCTTCTTCTATAGGAACCCCATGTTTAGTATAAAATGAGTTAGTCAGTCCAAGAGAAACACCCAAATTGGTTCTGTTCGTAGCATTCTTAGCATTTCTGCCGGGAACCAAGTCACGCGGCATTGCCTGTATCTGATAGTTGTCATAAGAACCCGAACCGACCCATGACTGAGAGTTTGCCCATACCACTTCTTTGTTCCACTTCTCAGTGACAGCACCTCGCAGATTCATCATCAGCTTGTCGGACTCTGTCATGACCACAGTGGGATCATCAAAATAATATAAACCGAATCCCAAATCTTCGAGATAAGTAATGGCTTCTTTACACGCTTCGGCAGCCTTTACCCATTTCTGCTTCTTCTCCTCTTCCGTTTTAACCGGATTAAAGATTTTCACACCTCTATTATCTGCAATTACCTCATAATCCATATTTCCATTGAACAATGGACTTGCAGCGGTTACCAGAACTTTCGCTTTCAATGCTTTAGCCATACCTACGGTCACTCGTCCCAGTTCTTCAGCTTCATTCTCTATTTTAGCCGGAACATCCGGATTAGCAATCACCTTGTCCAAAGTTTCTGTCACATAATTGAAACAACTGTCCAATGTCTCCCGATAAGGATGCATTTCCTCCGTACTACTACTTACCGGAACATATCGATCCATAATAGGAATCGGTCCATACATCCTGATCAGATAGAAATGATAATAAGCTTTCAGAAATTCCACTTCACCGATCCATCTGTTTTTCTCGCTATCATCCATATCCGGTGTAGTATGTATATTCTCAATCAGAATATTACAATAAGCAATTCCCTCATATAAATGTCCCCATTGAGCACAGTATGGCGATTCGGACTTTTGCAATCCTTGGGCGATATACCAGGAATTATTTGTCAAATAGCTCCGGAAAACATCGGAAATACAAAAATCACCGGCACCAAGCAAAGCCACATTTCCATTGAGACTTCCGTCCTTAGGCATATACCTGTAGCAAGTGAACAAGACTTTTTCCGCTTCTTTTCTCAAGGCGAAAGCATGGTCTTCAATGGTCGGTATGTTATCCGGGACGATATTCAGTTCACATGATGTCAATATAAACACCGACAAACATGACAATATACATATTTTGATTTTTTTCATAACCATTCTTTTTAGAAACTTACATTTACACCAATATTGAATACGCGTTGTAACGGATAATTAAGACCATTACCTGCCAATTCCACATCCCAATCCTTGAACTTACTCAAAACAAAAAGATTGGTAGAAGACATATAGAGCCTCAGATTGGACATACCCCACTTGCTCACAATTTTTTGAGGTACTGTATATCCCAGTTCAACCAATTTCAGTCGTAAGAAGGAACCGTCTCTCATGAACCATGTACTCAGTTCTTTATTGTTGGCAACAGAAGTGGTTGACAATCTGGGCCATGTTGCATAACGATTGCGGTTACTTTCCGACCAATAGCTATTTGCAATAAATTTCACTAGTTGATTATTAGTTTTCTGAGACATCTTCGAATCTTTAAAGAATGGAGACATCTTATCATAATCAATCCAGAAAGAAGACTGCGCCGAGCCGTGGAACTGGAAATTGATGTCAAAACCTTTATAGCTAAATGTTGATCCAAAGCCATAGTTGATTTCCGGACTAGTCGGATGTCCAATAGGAACTTGATCCAATGAATTAATTACTCCATCTCCATTCATATCCCGGTATTTGATATCTCCGGCTTTATAATTACCAAACTGTACAGGAGAGTTGGCCACTTCCGCATCGTCTATAAATAGCCCTTCCGCAATATATCCCCACTGCTGGTTGGGCGAGTAGCCTATTTTGTATTTCCACCATTCCTTATCATACGTGTTATCTTCATATTTCAGATATTCACTATGCGCATAGGTTAAGTTTCCGCGTACTATCAAAAAAGCGTTTTTGTTAAGGTTCTTTTGATACTTTAAATCAAGATCCACACCGTGTCCTTTGGTCTCGCCAATGTTAGCATATACGGCTTCCTGATATCCCATTACGCTTGGAATACTGGCTCTTTTCTGTAATATGTCAGTACGATGTTCTGTGAAATATTCAGCTATCAGGTCAAATCCGTAGAAAGAAGCTTCCAATGCGAAATTAGCTTTACGGGATTTTTCCCATCCAATGGCAGGATTAGCATAACGTGAAACATTTACGCCCGGTCTGCTATATTTGTTTTCATACCCGAAAGATGCTCCACCTGCATTCATATTCACATTAGACAGATATAAGAAACGTTCATCGACTCTGCCAATCTTATCATTTCCCACCAAACCGTATGAGGCTCTTAGTTTCAATTTCGTAATTTTTGAACTAAGCGGTTGGAAGAATGGTTCGTTCGAAATCATCCAGCCACCACCGACGGACGGAAAGAATCCCCATCTGTGTTTCTTATCAAAGCGTTCGGAAGCATTGTATCCAAAATTGAACTCCGTGAAATAGCGGTCACTATAGGCATAAGTAAAACGTCCCGACACACCCATATTTCTTGAAGGCAAGCTCTCCTGCAAAGTTTTGTAGTTTGGATTCTTACTGTCGATATACTGAGTAACGATAAGACCACCTACGGAATGATCACCGAAAGTCTGATTATAACTGGTTCTCGTCTCAATGGTCATTACATTGTTGACAGTCTTGTCACCGGGACTAAAATCAAGGTATTCCGTTCCGGAGTCAGGATTGATGTTTTCGATAGAATATTTCTCTGTCATGAAATCATAAGAACTTAAAGCATAGTAATATGGCTTATATTGTCTAGTCTGTTTATAATGTGACTTACGAGAAACGTTGAAGAAACCTTCAAATTTCAAACCTTTGGTGATAAAGTTTAAGTCCTGTGTAATACCTAATGTAGCAAGAAGAGTCGTATTCTCATATTCCTTATATCCTTTTACCAGTTCAGCATAGGGGTTGAGATAACTTCCGTCATCGCTATTTCCAAAAAGAATGTGTTTGATATACTTATGCTGCTCATCGGTAGGATATACAGCGGGGAAAAGTACAGGATTGGACTTCATGACCATTCCGTAAACTTCTGATCCTGAATAAATAGGGCCTTCATAAGTGTCAAAGATTCCACTTAAGTTTACTCTTACCTGGGTCGTTTTTGTCACATTGATGTTGACATTAGCCCTCATCTGATAAGTCTGAAGATTGATATTGTTGTTGAAGTTGTTCTTGCCGTCTACGTTGAGCAAACCCTGGTCTTTGGTATATCGCAGAGACACGTAATACGTAGCCGAATTTCCTCCGCCACTGATGCTCATGTTGGCTCTTCCATTCCAGGCCGAGTTCTTCATTAGTTGCCTTCTCCAGTCATTTGTAGGATAAATGATAGAACCAGATCCCGGAACGGTTCTGTCTATTTTATCATCACTATACATGACAGGGGCGGAAGGATCACGTGTTAAGATGGCTTCATTATGCAATTTCATGTAAGTGACAGGGTCTGCCAACTCAATATTACTGGTCGGACGAGAATTACTTCCCTCTATTCTTACATCAAACTTAGTTTTTCCTCTCTCTCCCTCTTTTGTCTTTACTAGAACGACGCCATTAGCTCCTCTCGAACCGTAAAGGGCCGTTGCCATGGCATCTTTCATGATTGAAAAACTTTCGATATCATCGGGATTCAAACGCCCTAAGTCCGTACTTGTAGATTCAATGTTATCAATCAGAATCAAAGGACTGGTGTTAAATCCGAAAGATGCGATACCACGTACAAAAAAGCTAGCATCGTCCGCACCCGGCTCTCCTGATGTCTGATAAGAAATAATACCGGCTACCTGACCTGCCAATGCAGTCGTCATATTACTGCTCGGCACTCTCAGGCTCTTTGGCGAAAGTGTAGTGATAGAACCAATCACACTCTCCTTCTTTTGTGTTCCGAATGCCACAATTTCCACCGCATCCAGTTCATTTACGTTTTGTGAGAGTTGGATGGTAACGTTTGTTTTCCCTTTCAGTGGAAATTCTTGTGTGTTATATCCAATAAAGCTGACTACCAGCACATCCTTTTGAGGAGAAGCCATCAAAATAAACTTACCATCCAGATCTGTGACAGTTCCACTGGTGGGATTACTTTTAAGAGTAACATTCGCTCCAGGTATTCCTTCACCGCTCTCATCAAAGACCTGCCCGGTAATCTTAACTTTTGCATCACTTTGCTGCTGACTCTTTTCATCACCAGTCATTTTCTGTTGCCCATCTTGCGAATATGCTCCTATCGCGACAAAGCAAGCTAGCAGAAACAAATAAAACTTTTCAATTTTCATAAATTATTAGATTAGTTAATGATAAATACTTGTTTTCCATTTAAAAGAGATTCTTTCTCATTTCATTCATAGGCTTTTATATTTTAGATTCAACATTTTTCAGATTACATACAGAAACGTATCCGATTACCAACCTGCGTGCTCTTCTTTGTTTTCACTCCAATCGGCACTTCGCTTCTTTTCGCCGGTATAGTTCCATTCAATCTCGTCAGTGTATTCTTTTCCATTATATGTTGCAACGGTTTTAATTGTATTCTTACCTTGTTCCAAGGTTACATCATCCAAGACATAGTGCACATCCGTGTAGCCTTGGCGTATACCCGTCAGTTCTTTTCCATTAAGATACACTTGCGGTGTACCTATGTTAGAATAAACAGTGACGGAAGTATGTTTTCGTTCGCGGTCGATGTTGCGACGCTGGGTCAGGTAGAGTACGGGATCTTTGCTCCAGTTAGCTTTATACCAGTAATAGGAGTCTTTTTTGATTTTCCGGTCAAAAGTGATCAACCCCTTCAAGTTACGGGCAGGTACACCGCCACGGCTCCACATCGGTACACCAAAGTCAAACATATTCCAAAGATAAGAAGCGATGATATAGGGATGCTTTGCAATGACACTCCATTGGTATTCATGCGTCTTGGTCTGAAAAGTTTCCGGATAGAAAGACTTTCCCCAGTTCAGAGCATCACCCAGATATTCTGTCTGATGGTCCAGATTTGCATCAGCACCATATTCCGTCAACATCAGTTTCTGCCACGGGTATTTCTCCTCCAGCCCTTTTATCCAAGGCTCGATATCCTGCAACTTTTTCTCATACCATCCGAAGTAGCGGTTCATTCCCTGAATATCCGCATTTTGATTGACCGGATGCTCTGCATGGCCATAACCATTTACAGATACAGTGTAGCGGTCAGGATCCTCTGTCTTGGCCAGATTATGCAGAGTTTGTGTCAGTCCTGCCGTATATTCGTGGGGCTGGTATACTTCATTGTGCAATCCCCATACATAAATGGAAGGGTGATTGAAACTTTGACGAATCAGTTCACGAAGCTGAGACTGTGCATTTTCGGCTTCATATCCTGTCACCCGATTCACAAAAGGAATCTCTGCCCAGATGACCAATCCCAAAGAATCGCAACGGGAATACAGGTAATCCGACTGTTGATAGTGGGCGAAACGGACAGTAGTTGCTCCGATATCCATAATCTGAGCCAAGTCGAAATCATGTTCTTTGTTGGTAAGCGCACTACCCAATCCCCACCAATCCTGATGACGGGTTACCCCATACATCGGGTATTTCTCACCATTCAAGTAGAAACCTTTGCCTACCACAATCTCATATCTACGAACACCCAATGGCTGTACCACCTCATCAATTACTTTTCCGTCCGCCAGTAAGCGGGAAATAACCTTATATAAATAAGGGTCCTTACGTCCCTGCCACAGATGCGGTTTATTCAGTTTGAAGGTAGAAATGTAAGTCTGTGTTCCCTGCGGAGTGAGTACCAAAGGAAGGCGATGGGAAGTGACCTTCTTGCCATTCTGCGTATAAATGGTATTTTCGAGTACCAAATCAGCAGGAGTAAGACTTCCATTGTCCAGCTTCACTTTCACTGTGATATCGGCAGAGCGTTTCGATACATTCCTTTGAGTAATATATACACCCGGAGAGGCACAATCGGTAACTGTAATGTTATTCTGTTCAGTAATAATCAGCCATACCGGACGATAGATACCTCCGTAAACCCCAAAAAGATTGTGATTTACCGGAATCACATCAGGACGTGAAGCATTATCCGCCTTTACCATTATCTCATTCTCAGCTCCCAGTTTCAATGCGGTTCCAATTTCAAAAGCAAAGGCGCTGTATGCTCCCCGGTGCATTCCGACAAGTTTACCGTTGACATACACTTCTGTGTTGGCGCCCACACCTTCAAAGCGAAGAAATACACGCTTCCCTTTCAACTCATTGCCAAAGAATTGTGTTTTCCTGTAATAACCAACTCCTTCATAGAAAGCATCAGCTTTTACCTGCATATCTTTAGCGTTCCAGGTATGAGGCAAGTTTACAGTTTCCCAGTCCGCATTCCATTGAGCAGCGACCTTCACCGGGTCCTGTGAAAAAGGCCCGCGTTTGAATAGCCATCCTTCATTGAAAGAGGTCACTTCCCGGGCAGAGAGTGAAAGAATCTGCCCGATAAGCGCTGATAAAATGAGTATATATTTAAACTTCATAGAATCGTTTCTTTATCATTTATGTTAAAGCATCTCGATAAATACTTTTTGTTCCTTTAGCTGCACGAACTTTAAGCTGAATTACATAAGGTTCACCCGGATTCTTTTTAGGAACAGATACGTTATATTCATTGCGGGTTGTCTCAACAACAGTGATATCTTCACCGGTAGTCAGCAAAGTGGCTTTTTCTACTGTAATGCCTTTCGGAGTCTTTACAATCAACCGTTCACTATAAGGCTGATTGAATACTACCATATAAACTTCATCGTTTTTACCACGTGTATAATATCCCCAGTCTTGTTTTTCAAATCCGGCATAATCGCAAGCATAAACAGCTTTTCCGTAACGATTCATCCACTTACCAATCGCTGTAGCCATTGCTTTCTCTTCGGGACGGAAATCACCATCTGCCTGAGGCCCGAAGTTGACAACCATGTTTCCACCCATGGAAACAGCGTGTACAATGCGGTCAATGACCTCAATCGGAGTTTTCACATAGCTCAATGACCAATCTTTGTGATATCCCCATTGATTTTCGGGTATAGTCATACAGGCTTCCCAGTCCCACTGTGTAACTTTGAGATCTTTCACCGGATCGGGCAAGCGGCGTTCGTAACCGGATTCGTAGTCACCCATCAGACGACCATTGCTATCAAAATGACGCTTTCCTTTGTCATCAGCACGCAAGCGGCTATTGATGGCAACACCCGGAACGAGTTCCTTCAACATTTGCTCTGCATGAGCTGTCCACCAACCATTCTTTTTAATGCTGGCATCCCACGTACCATCAAACCAGAAATCTTTAACGGTCGGGTAACGTGTTGCCAGTTCTTTCAGTTGATTGTCGGTAAATTCAAGGAAACGGCTGAAGGCGATACTATCTTCTTTTGATTTTATATCATAACGATAATCCGGATTACTCCAGTCCATCACTGAGAAATAGAAGTGTACATCAATTCCTTCGTCATTATAGGCTTTCACCAACTCGCCTAATATATCACGCTTATACGGGGTATTTGCTACAGTATATTTAGTATACTTACTAGGCCACAGACAGAAACCTTCATGATGTTTCGTTGTAATCTTGACATACTTAGTACCCATTTCTTTGGCCATCTTTGCCCATTTCTTTGCATCGAATTTCGTAGGGTTCCATTGGTCCATCAGTTTCAGCCATTCATCAGCAGGTACTTTTGCCCAGCTTTTCAGCCATTCGGCAGCTCCGCCATATACTTTTCCGTTCCATTCTCCCCCGGGGATAGCATACAGTCCCCAGTGGATGAAAGCACCCAGACGGTTGTCACGGAACTTCTGCATGGCAGGGTCTTGCCGTTTACCTTCATTCGTAGCTCCATATTTCAAAGGAATTTCCTTCTTTGCTTCTTGAGCAAACGTTACAGAACTGACAGTAATCAATAATAAGAGTAATGTTATTAATCTGCTTTTCATGCGATAAATTATTGTGTTTTTCATACTTATTTTATTGTCTTTGATTCTATGTATTAAAACAGAATGAAAGCATTGCAAAAATAGGAGACCTATATGACATCCATAAACACAAATTTTGCAAAAAGAACATTTCTGCATCCACATGGAAGATTTGGTCACCTATAATGGAAGATTTGGATACATCGCCCTTCTTTTTCTGCACAAATGATGTTATCCAACGTATAGCAACCTATAGGCAGACATTGGGGGATTAATACCTGGTTTGTCAGGTATTAACAGCTGACATATCAGGTATTAACAACTGAATTGTCGGATATTAATAGCTGATATGCCGGATATTAATACTTGAGAAGTCAGGTAATGAAACAACTACTCCTTCCTACTCCTGACTCCTTGCGGAGCAATTCCGAAGAAGGCTTTAAAGGATTTGCTGAAATAACGGGGAGAAGAAAAGCCGAGCCGAACGGAAATCTCTGTTATATTTAGTTCCGGATGATCTGTCAGCAAAGACATAGCTTCATCCAGCTTCACTTTCAAGATGAACTCATTCGGAGTCAACCCGGTCATTTGTTTAAACTGCATATATAATTTGCTGCGTCCCATACACAATTCTGAAGCAAGCGCAGTAACATCAAAATCAGGGTTCTCAAAATTCTCTCTGACAATATTTACACATTTCGTCAGCAGTTCTTTATCTTTCTCGTTAATAGCTTCCGCTACAGGAGATTCCGTAATGACCTTACCCGCATAATGTGCAATCAGACGTTTCTTGTTTTTTATCAAGTTATTGCAACGGGCCACCAATACCTTTATATTAAACGGCTTCGTTATATAATCATCCGCTCCGAACATCAAACCTTCTACAACATATTCCACAGAAGTCTGTGCTGTCAACAGAACGACAGAAATATGAGAAAGTTCTACATTGGTCTTGATTTTATAGCACAAGTCCTTACCTGACATCTCAGGCATAATCACATCACTTACTATCAGATCCGGTTGTATTTGTTGCGCCATCTCCAGTCCTTTGCGTCCATTACACGCAGTATATACATTATACATCGGTAAGAATATATCTTCCAGCATGGACAATAGTTCGGTATTATCATCTACCAAAAGAATCGTAGGCTTATCTTCTTCATCCATATTTTTCTGCGATTCAGGTTCTTTTATCTCTTCCGCCATCAACTGTCCATAAGAAGATACAGAAGCTTCTGGAATAATCAGTGACTCCCGACCTTCCGTCACAGCCATCTCTTCATCACTGAAATGTCGGTTTCCTAAAGGCAGAGACAAGATAAACTTAGTACCCTCACCAACAGTACTTTCTACCTCAATCTTTCCATGATGCATATTCATAATTCCTTTTGTCAACGCCAATCCGATGCCTGTCCCCAAAGTAAAAGAAGAGGAAGAAGAGGCATTATCCGTCTGATAGAACCGGTCGAATATCTTCGAAATATGTTCAACCGGAATCCCAATACCCGTATCACACACTGAAACTACGGCCTGTGAAGCAACTTTCCTTACTTCTACAGTTATATTTCCCTTATTGGATGTATACTTAAAAGCATTCGACAATAAATTAAAAATCACTTTCTGTAACTGTATTGGATCAAACCAGACAGAAATCGTTTCTTCTACAGAATCAAAGCGATATGTGATCTCCTTTTTTTGTGCATATTCATAAAAACACATATAAATCTGACGAGTAAAAGTAACCAAATTCTGTTCTTCGACTCTGAGTTTCAAATAACCCTGCTCCTGTTTGCGAAAATCGAGCAACTCGGAGATCAAATTCCGCATATGCCAGGCGTTTTTATATATACGCTGAATACGATTATAAATGGTTGTGCCCAAATCCATTTGCATCAATACTTCAATTTGCCCCAGAATAAGCGTTAATGGAGTACGAAATTCATGAGAAATATTAGTAAAGAAGCGCAATTTTACTTGATTGAGTTCTTCAATCCTCTCTTTTTCTTTTCGCTCAAACTCCAATGAAGACCTCAGAGCCGCCTGCCGTGTTTTAAAACGAACAAATGCGACCATCAATGCAGTCAGACAAAGGACATAAAACAGATATGCCCATATGGTAGCATAAAAAGGAGCGGAAACATGTATATTCAAGCAGATTGCATCTTTCAAACTCTCCTTATTTTCCATCGAACGAACTTTGAGCGTATAATCTCCGGGAGGCAGATTGGTGTAAGTAACCGTAGTGCCGGAAGTCTGGGTCCACACTTTATCGAAGCCATCCAGATAATATTCAAACAAACGATTACGGTCACTATTATAATTAAAAGTAGCAAATTCCACTGTTACGTTATTCTGCTGATAGCTTAAAAAGATATCCGATGTTTTCGCCAATATCTCAGTCAGGATGCCGGACTCATCACCAGGAGCTATTTCTTCATTGAAAATAAACAATTTATCAAAATTCAAGAAGCTTTTGACCTGAGATTCATAAAAGGACCGCTCTTGAAACATAGCCAATCCATTGGTACCACTTATATAAATAATCCCATTTTTGCTTCGATATAAAGCGGACCCCAAATTATAAGTCTGACGAAACAAGTGATAAGTCTCTTCTGTAACCTCTTTTTCACGATCAAAGATAGAAAGCCCTTTCCCATGCAAAACAAGCAGACAATTATCCCTGGCAGACTCGCAGATATAATAACAATAATTACTCGGAAGTACTCCA
>ERZ1673753.316-NODE-316-length-67599-cov-5.625326_pt1 | contig 67599 bp, 59 predicted proteins | sample MGYA00580201_ERZ1673753 | MGnify/ENA primary metagenome ERZ1673753 (study PRJEB41218, sample SAMN15661747) | gut metagenome | host: Homo sapiens | place: Canada: London | collected 2015-08-20/2019-03-30 | study: EMG produced TPA metagenomics assembly of... | reverse complement strand
TGGTTTGAAATTTACCTAATGGTAAAAAACCTTTTAAATATAAGTATAAGAATGATTGCTCTCCAGAAGCAACTAAACATTTATTATTATGTTTTAATTGAAATGGTATTTTCTCTTCTGGTCTTGTTATGTCATCTATTTCCTTAGCAACAGACCAAGGTGATTCTATCCTTGTAAATCCATTAGAACTGTAATATTCTAATGATTCATTTAATAAATTATAATCTATCATAGATTGTTCTTGAAATGTTTTTCCTTTTAAGACATTACAAAGTAAATTTTCGGCTTCCAAATGAGAAACTGCTTTATAGCCTATTTTTGTCATTAATCAATTTTTTCTAAAATAACCTCAATATCTCCACCTTGATGTTTTGGCATTGACATTATACCATTATTATTTATTGATTGATATAATAATCCTCCATCTGTAAACCAACAATCGCCATAGTCTTCAAAGATTTCTTTTTTTATTTCCTTTATCTTCATTTTTGTATTGTTAGATAATGGAGTATTCTTCTCCAATTCAGCAATTGCTGCTTCTTTTACTTTAATATCATTAATATAATCATCATGTGATATTAAATCCTTGTATTGTGTAACTTTATACTTAGGATAAGTAATTTTATATCTACCAATTGTTTTATTTCCCATAATTTATTATATTTTTAAATTTCACTTTGCAAAGATAGTGATTTTATTAATATGAACCAAAATAAAATTATTAATATATGTTAAAATACTTATATAAGATATATTTATAATAAAATTAATAATTATGGGATGTGGATGTAATAAAAGAACTGTTTCAGTTCCAGCAAAAAGACAGGTAGTTAAAAGAGTTAAAACTACTCCAGCCCCTCCTGTTAGAAGAACATACAAAAGAGACGCAAAATAAACTGCGTCTCTTCTTTTTTTTACTTAATTTTTCTCTTAAGAGTAGAAATAACATCATTATCTGATGATGTATTGACATCAGATGTATTTACTACATTACTAGTTCCTTCATTAGTTAAATCTTTAACATAACTACAAGCTAAGGCATCCGCAGTAGCAACTGCACAACTACGATATGCAGTAGTAGCATTAGACATCATTTTAGTAAATCCTCTTGCGCCTTTTGAGCCATAGCATCCACTCATTCTAATACCAATAGCGTCAGCATCTGCTTTTGAATCCAAAGATTCGCCAATATAAATGAATGACCATGAATATTTACCCTCTTGATGTTCAATCATTTCTTTGATTTGTGATTTATTAAATTTTTGAGAAGCATTTTCAAAGCCATCTGTCATAACTACTACAATTACTTTTGATGGTCTGTCTTTTTCATCCATTTTAGATAACTCTTCTCCTGTTTCTGTGATTGCTTTTCCCAAAGCATCATACAAAGCAGTACAACCACCTGGTCGATAATCTTCATCAGTGAGATGCTTAATCTCATCTTTATTTTGATTCTTAACTCTCAAAGTTACATCATCAGAAAATGTATAAATACTTACATTCAAATCTCCATTACTCTCTTTCTTCTGTTCATCAATAAAATTATTGAATCCCCCAATTACATCAACTTTCTTACTCCACATAGAGCCACTTTCATCAATAACGAAAGTCACCCAAACAAAATTATCTTTCATAACACTTATTTTATTAAAACTTCATCAATTATTCCATATTCTTTAGCTTCATTAGCTAACATCCAGCAATCCCTATCTGCATCTTTTACTATTCGTTCAATATCTTGACCTGTACAGTCTGACAATATTGTATAAAGTTCATCTTTCACTTTCAATATTTCCTTAGCCATAATTTCAATGTCAGATGCTTGACCTTCTGTTCCACCCATAGGTTGGTGAATCATTATTCTTGTGTGTGGTAATGCGTATCTTTTTCCTTTTTCTCCAGAAGCTAAAAGGATTGCTCCCATAGATGCTGCCATACCTGCTCCTACTGTAGAAACATCACAATCAATATAATTCATTGTATCAATGATACTAAGCCCATCATATACAGAACCTCCTGGTGAATTTATATACATAGAAATATCACTATCATCCACTGAATTTAAGTATAATAATTGTGACATTACAATATTACATGAATCAGAATTAACAGATGTTCCAAAGAAAATGATTCTATCCATCATCATACGTGAAAATACATCAATTGGAGTCACATTTAACTGTCTTTCCTCTAAGACAGTAGGATTCATATATCCTGCTATTGGATTAAAATCCATTTTTGAAGTAATTGAGTCAAACATTGACATTGAGACACCTTTACTTCTTGCAAAAGTTCTAAAATCTTTTTTTATATCATTCATATTAAATATCAATTTTTTTAATTGAATCTATTTCTGTAAATTTATATTCGGAAATATAAATTCCATCTTCATCATATTCATCTGGTAAATTATCTTGTACAAAGATTTCGAACTCTTTTTCAGAGAGAATCTTATTCAATCTGAATTTGTATTCATCACCACTTTCGGTTTTAACTTCTAAAAGAATATTATATTCCATTTTCTATTATTTATTGTTGTCTACTAGCTTTTCTAGCTGCTCTTTCTTCTTTAAGACGTTCCTTTTCTTCTCTTTCCTCATCCTCTATTTGTTGAATAGCCAAGTATCCTGCTTCTACAGTATTCACAAATTCTTCCCCATATTTTTGACACATTCTGAATAGGTTCAAATAAGGATGAGATACAATATTAATTTTATCTTTTTCAGAATCATAAGAAACAGAAGAAATAGCCATTTCGACAAACTTTCTTTGTGCTTCTTCATCTAGTCTTTCAAAAGCCTGTTCATATACATATACACATATCATGTCATCACATTTTGCTAAATGTTCAGTTGTAGCATTTGCTTTTGATACTTTAATAATATCTTTAGCTTTTGTTAGTGACATTGTTTTTACTGTAATACCAATACTTTCAAGTCCAACCTTTGAAACTTCTTCTGATACCATTTCAACAACGTATTCACTACTATCAAATAATTTTCCCATCTTTTTTATTTTTTTAAATTAGACATATTTTTTAATTACAGTGCAAAGATATACTTTTATTTTTTAAAAACCAAAAAACTATTTATATAAATGACATTTTACTTAAATTTTAAACAAAATAGATATGGCTAGAGGCAAAAGAAAAGCTCAATATAAAATAATAATCACAAGTCATGGTTTACAAATAGAATTTGTTAATTGGTATCAAACAGTTAAGGATGCATATAAAGCATTTAAGAAAATTACAACTGAAAATGCTAAAAATGTAGTATTTCCTGTGAAATACATTAATCATAAGACTATTAAAGAAGCTGATTATGAAATTTTATTATTGAAACGAAGAGAAAGGCTTGAATCCAAGGCTCAAAAACTAAGAAATGAATATGGACAATTCGTTGACCATATAATAGATAATGATGATGATTGGATAATAGTTGATAAATGTACTTATAATAAGGAAGAGAGTTTTTGGGTTTTTGGGTATCACCCTAAACACCAAAGAAAAGATTTTATGTTTATATTAACTAATTTCTTTATTAAAGAAATGAAAGATAAGGATTTATTTAAAAGAATTCTTATATATAAGAACAAATTGCTAATACAATATGATAATAACATTGAAATTGTTATATGCAAATGTGTGTCTGACTGTGTAAGATTATATAGTGAAATTGAAAGTAAATGTGAAATTTTTAAAATAAAGAATGTTTGTTTTAGTGGATATGTTTCTAATGTAATCAGAGATAAAATAGAAGGTCTCATACAAGAAAAAACTGGATGGAATCAATTAAAGATTAGAAGAAGCAGCACACGTCCATAAGAAATTCATACCATTTTATCCTAATTTGACTCTTTTTAAGACTGATTTTTCAAGCACTATAACTATTTATTATTAGTTAATAAATAAAAAATAATATTATGAGTAGACAAAAATTAATTCATTTACATAGTGCTACCAAAGGTACAGGACCTGATGCTGGAGTACTTGAAAAGGGTGAAATCGCTGTTGGCTATAAAACTGGTGAAGAAGGTTTATACATTGAGAACGCTAATGGTGATGTTGTAACATTTAAAAGTGAAACATACACTCAAACTAAAATTAGTGAATCTGCTGCTGCCACTTTAAGTTCAGCTCAAAGTTACACTGATGAGAAAATTAAAACTGCTACTGGTTCAACTGCTGCTGTTCAAACAGAATTGGATGCAACACAAGTTGGTGCAGGTTTAGCTGCTAATGGTTCTTACACTAAAGTAACTGGAGATACTATCCTAAGTGCTGCTACTTCTTTAGCAAATGCTGATACTAAATTAGCCGATGCTATTAGAGCAGAAGTAACTCGTGCTACAGGTGTTGAATCTGGTTTAAGAACTGATGTTGATGCTAAAGTGTCTGGTTTAACTGCTGGAAATGGTATCACTGTTGGAACTGGCACTAAACCATCTGTTGCTGTAAAATTGGATACAACTGGCGAATCATTCTTAAGTGTTGCTGCTGGTGGTGTTAAATTATCTGGTGTTCAATCAGCTATTGATACAGCAAAAGCTGCTGCTATTGCAGCAGCTAATAAAAAAGTTGCTAGTGTTGCTGCTGGTGACGCTTCTATTACTGTAGCTGGTAATGCAACTGCTCCTACTGTTGCTGTTAAAATTGACGCAACTGCTGGAAATAGTTTGAAATTAGTTGCAAATAAAGGTTTACGTGTAGATATTCCTGCTGCTGCTGAATATACTATTGCAACTGCTACTACAACTTCTGGTTACTTGAAATCCTATAAATTGATGAAAGGTAGTTCACAAGCTGGTGTTACTATTGACATTCCAAAAGATTTAGTAGTAAGTGAAGGTTCAGTAAAAACTGTTACCAAAGCTGATGACCCATACACTGGAGCAGTTGTTGGTGACAAATATATTGAATTAATAATTGCTAATGGTAGTCCTTTATATATTCCTGCTAATTCTTTAGTTGATGTATATAAAAATGCTGATGCTACCATTGTAATTGACAATACAGCAAACACTATTAAAGTGGGTACTATTGCACAATCACAAGTTAGTGGTTTAAGTGGTGCTTTAAATGCCAAAGCAAATCAAACTGATTTAAATACTGTATCTGGTAATGTATCAACAAATACGACTGCAATTGCGACATTAAATGGTACTGGTACTACATCTGTAACTGGTAAAATTAATACGGCTATAGCTGCCGAAGTTTCAAGAGCTAATGCTGCTTATGATGCTAAAGGTACTGCTGCTGGCATTAAAACAACTATTGATGCATATACTGTTAATGGTAAGAAAATTTCTGCTAACCCAGTATTAAGCGGTGCGGATGTTAAAACTACAGGTTATGCAATTGCTAGTGCGTATACGGCTGTTGCAACTGGTGATACAGTTAACGCTGCGATTGGTAAAGTTGAAAAAAGAGCAAATGATGCTTATAATTCAGCAACTGCTGTAACAGGTAATGCTTTAACTGGCGTTACATTTAATGGAACTGCCGCTACTGTAGCTAATAAAGTTGCTGCAATTACTGGTACTGGTGCTAATATCAAAGCTACTGGTTATGCAATTGCTACAGCTAATACTGCTGTTGCTGCAACAGATACTATCAATGCTGCAATTGGTAAAGTTGAATTCAAAGCAAATAAAGGTATAAGTGATGCTGCTGCTGCAAAATCTGCGGCTGATGCTGCACAAAGTGCTGCAAATGGTAAAGTTGCTAGTGTTAAAGCTGGTAATAATTCTATTACTGTAGGTGGTACTACAACTGCTCCTACTGTTGCTGTTAAGATTGACACAACAACTACTGTTGTTAGTGGTGCAACTGATAATGCAATTAAAGTATCTTCAACAGGTATTTATATTGACAGAATTGATTGCGGAGAATATTAATAGACTTTATTAATAGATATAAATGAGAAAAGAGTGAATAGTATTCACTCTTTTTTTTTTATCTACAATAATACCTATACCCACCACCATAAATGATTACTGGTTGTTGCCTAACAACCACAGGTGGCTGATGTATAATAACTGGTTGTGGTTGTACCACAACTGATGGCTGATAATAAACATTATCATATGGTACTTTTTGTACTACACAAGAACTTAAGGTTATAACACCAAACAATATAAACAATATTTTTTTAATCATATCTAATAATTTTTTTATAGTGCAAATATAACAACTTTTATGTGAATAACAAAATATTAAATGTTAATTTATTATAATTCATTCTCATTACATGTAAATTTAAAAATAATGTTTCCATAATTTACACTTAATGTTTCATCAGATGGTATAAATGAATTATCGTCAGCACTAGGATTGTTTCTATAATAATAATCTTCATCAACTTTTACCAATTCTTCTTTTGTAACATGAAAAGTAAGCGTAACATTATTATTTATTTTATGTTTTGTCAAATTATCATTTATTTCGATTGCTAAATTAGTTAATTCTGTGCTATTTGGTATCATATTTATATTGTATTAAATAATTTATTTAGAAATATTTTAAACTTGCTATATTTCTTAACTTTAATTATTTCATTTGGATTTTGTAATACTGATTTTATTTCTTCTCCTTGATTCAATATTTTTTTAGCAAAATCTTTATGTTCCTTTTCAACTTGAACATTTAATACTTCTTTTTCAATTTTTGCTTTTTTTAATTCCTCATTAATATTTGTCATCTTTCTGCCTTCTTTTCAAAATAATTTTGTATTGAATGTATTAGCCACACAATTCCCGAAGTAAATATACCATCAGCAAATATGATTAAATACCAATATTGAAATCCACCAAATATTATTGAAAATGGTGTAAATAATAATGTTGGAAACAATATAAAATTCAATGCTGACAATATGAAACCACACCATGTAGGGCAACAAATCATACAACTTAGTATGTTATATAACATTGGGATGTGTTTTTCTGAAAAATTCCTAATTTTCTCAAAAATGTCATATGGTCCCATTGCAAAAACAAACATATTACATAATGAATATGCCATTACACAATATACTATCAATTTAAATAAAATCATATATTACTATTCTATATTTTCAACTTCTTCATTTGTTGAAGTTATTTCATTATTTTCTACTGTTTCTTCATCAGTATTTTCAGTAACAGGTTTTTCTTCTTTTTTAGTATTAAGACTCTTTTTTTTCTTTTTTCTATATTTAAATGTTAATGATTCTAACGTTTTATAATCTTCTTGTTCAAATATAGCTTTAAGCTCTTGTACTTTATCCATTAACAATTTGACTTTTTTTTCAGCATTTTCGTTAATGGCGATTGTTTCCTCTATCATTCGGAACATATCATCTAATTCCACTTCTTCTGTTTTGGCATAATACATATATTCATTAGCCGTTTGTGGAGACTTAGCTACTTTTATTCTTCCATCTTTTGAATTATATACATTCCATTTATCTTTATAGCGTACAGTAATGATAGTAGTATCTTTTACCATTTCTATTCTAACAAAATATGGAGTCATTTCTTTAATCTTATTTTGTAACATTTTTCTTTAATTTTGTTTTATATTATAAATCCAGTAAACACTATTGTTAGTATATATGCTAATGATATACCAAACATCAATAAACGTTTATATGTAATATCGAACGTTTCTTTATTATTACATGCTTTGGCTAATTTATAAAACTCCCTTACAACACATAATATTGATAGCATTAAAAGGAACACCATTATTTTAAGTAACATATTTATCTATTTTTATAAAAAATAAAAAAATATACTGAATAGTAAATACTTTCAGTATATTCTCTTAATTATTATGTAATTTATTTATTTTGTTAAATCGAAAGTCACCCCTACTCCAACAGTAATACCATAATTTTTATTTATCATGTCATATCCTGCTGTAACCGAAGGACCTACCCGAAACCTTTTCCAGAATGTTTTGTTTTGTCTATGGAATACTGTCACATCATTTATTTCTGCTTTATTTCCACTTCCAATTGTTAGATGGTTTTGTCCACCCATTTCTCTATTAATTATTGTTAATTTATCATTAACTTTGAAATTAATATTATACCATTTTGGTTCTTTTTCAGCTCCTATAAGTAACTTATAATCAATGGTATCATTACTTCTGGCATACTCATACACATTAATAGCACTGTCTCTTTTAGAGACATCCACATATAACGTATCTGTAAAAACTGTGTCTGTAACATATTCTTTTATATATTTGAATTGTACTACTGATTCAACATTTTTCAATTTTTTGATTGAATCATATAATTGTTTATTTTCTTTTTCTAAGGATGAAAGTTTTTGACTATCATAAATTTCGTTATAGACTCCGTTTTTTTCCACATAAACAATTTTTTCATCAATTGTTTTTTTATTTTCACATTGAACATACAAAAACACACTTAATGTTAATATAATAATCCATTCAATAATATCAATTACTTTTTTTGTCATAACTATCTATATTTTTAACATTATTCAACATTTTCTGCATCCAGATATGTTGTAACAGTTTGTGCTGTTCTATGCAAGTATTTAGCGATTGTATTTGCATCATATTTAGGTTCTTTACTTGTGAATGATATTCCTAAGAAACCAATTGGTTGATAAACACCTTTCAACTCTACACAACCTAAATATTCAACATCATTTAACTTAATCTTATTAGCTAATACTCTATCAATTGTCATCAATGAATCAGTTGTTGAATACCAATGACATTGTTCATGAATATAAGTAAGGAAATCATATCTTGAAACATTCATTCTAGCATAATCATCTCCAATAGGTGGTGTACCATCAGAATCTTCCTCATATGTCATTTCGGCATATAAGAATGGTAAACCTGTTGGATTATTTACCCCATTATGCATTTCAAGAATAAATGCCCTATTAGCCCCTGTATTCATCAATAATTTTTGTAGTTCAAATTTAATTTTTGGAGACATTTCATTTCTATACTCCAATGCTTTGCTATGTTCAGTTTTTTGTTTTTGAAAAATCATTTCAACTATTTTCACTTGATTACTACTATCATTGAACAAAGCTAAGAATAATAAAAATAACACAAAAATTGCTTGACAAACTTTTTTCAACCCATACTTGTCGATAACTTTTACAAGTTTCTCCAATCTGCTAATTATAGCATCTTCTTTTGATTGTTGTGTATTATTAGTTCCCATTATTTTTGATTAGTTTGCAGTATTCTTATCTAAATCTTTTACTTTTTTAATGAAATTACCTAAACCTTTGTTTTCATTAAGTCTGCTACTTGCATTTGTTGTTGTGAAATATTCTTCACTTTTATAATTAAATAAATGTTTAATTTTATTCATTTCTTCATTTAATTGAGTTTTATTAGTATGACTAATTACATTTGCATTAGAATCAGTCCATTCAATTAAATATTCATTATCAGCAGCATCCTTCATAATGAATTTATTACCTTCAACTTTAAATTCTTCTGGAATTCTAGTAAGCATATGGTTTTCTGTTAAGAACTTTGTGTGTTTAAAATATAATTTTTTCATCTTGGCTTTATTTTGTTCATTATTTTCTTTTATTTTATCATTTGAAAAGATTGATTGATTATTTCTATCAAAATAACTATCTGGATATTCTCTTGCAGATAAACCAGATTTTTGTTGTGCTATTTTTCTTTTAATAACGTCATCATTATTTTTTTTCATTGATTTATAAATCTTTTCATTCCCACTAAAATCAGCATTACCTGTTTCTTCATTTTTATGAAGTTTTTCAGCTTCAACAGAAGGATAACCATGAGCTTGGGCATCAAACTTTTCTTTGAAGTCATCTCCTACCTCATATGTAGTTCTAATGTTTTGCATACCAAGATTATCATCAAATTCAAATATATCCTTATCATATTTCTCTGGATATACTTTATCATTATCATCAGTTTTGTTGTAATCCTCAGCACGTTTAGCACTATCTTTGTAAGCCTTTTCGTTGTTCTTCTTGTTATCAACATCTACATTATTGCCTTTTTTGGCTTTCATTTCTAATGCACTTTCTTTAATAACTCTTTTCAATTCGCTTACTTTATACACTCTTTCGTTCATAATTGTTATTTTGTATACATATTATTTATTCCAGTAGATAAATAAAGTCCTTTTATAAATTGTTGATACCTTAAATCAAATACTTTCTTCTTATCAACTTGTTCTTTTTCAAATTCTTCATCTATCTTATCTGATATATTCTTTATATCATATAATATATCAGTATTATCTATACTATAAATATTTATTTTTTCCATAAAAGACTATTATTTAGTGTTTTTATTCCATTTAGCATAACCGATGCTCAATTCTCCATCTCTACTTAATGTTGGGTCATTTTTGGCAATACTAAATGGTACATCATATTGATAATTTCCAACTGTAGAAGTTGCAGTTGCCTCTTGCATACTTTTTGGTAAATAAATCTTTCTTCTTTGCATTGGGAAAACTGGTTGAGAGAATTGACCCGATGACGAAGCATTTGTTGCGCCACCCATTCCTGCTTCTCCATCTTCATTAACTTTGTTAGATGATGGTGGTAAGAAATTATCTTTTATTGCATCAATATTTTCATCATTAACTATTTGATGATTTTCTTTTACTTGTGGCACATTTACTTCAAAAATTTTAGTATATAATCTCTTTATCTTTTTATCAAAATTTTTCTTTGGGATATTATATTTTACTAAATATGAAACATTGTTTTCTTCATTTTTATCGTCAATAGATTCATCTCTTGTTATTATACCTCTTCTTAATAATAAATCAATTAATTTATTTCTATTTAACCCCTTACTCAAAAGTAAAGAATCTGGTTTAGCTGATGAAGGATTCTCTAACAATCCTTTAAGAAATGATTTAATATGAGATAAAAAGCTATAATATGTTACTTCCTCATCAATTGATTCAAATAATGATAGTTTATTTTCATTAAAAATGATTTTTTTACATTCTCTAACATTATTCCCTTTTAAAGTCCAACGACCATTGTCAGATAATATTAGTTTTAATTTACCATTAACAAAGTCATTAGCTACTTTAACAATATTATAATGACTAACAATCGAATAATATCTTATTGCCCCTAACATTCTCAATATTTCTTCTTTACTAGCTGTTGGGTATGCTGTTCTAATAATTTTCCCAATATCAGTAATTTTTGTCTCAGCATTTCTATAATTTGTAGTTAACTGACCATTATTTTTATAAATTTTTGGATTTGGGTTTTCTGGTTTAGATTTAACTCTTTGATTTGATTTATTATATCCAACTAAATTTAACTGTCCATTTTCATTAGGAATAATATCAATTAAATCATTACCAGCATCATTATATACTTGCCCTCTAAATTGTACATGTTTTTTAGCTGTTAATGCGTCTATCATGTTATTCATTTCATTGAAATTTCCATTAGCAGCATTATATATAACATCCAATGCTTTATATACATTAAATGATTTATTTTTTAATGCAACCCAAGAATTAAGAGCATATGCCTTATTTCTATTTTTTGAAATATATTCTTTTATTTTATCCATAATAATTAACGTTTAATTGATGATTGCCAGAATGAACGTTTTTGCCATAAAACTTTAAACAACTCTTCAAGGACTGCTGGAATAATATCTTTAACTTTCTTCTTAAATTCAGCACTTTCTAGTTGACTATTAAGTCGTTGAGTGATTAACTGATTTATTTCATTCTTAGTTAATTCCTCATTTATCATATTTTTAACAATTTCCTTATCAATCATAAGTTTATTTTTAACTATAAATATCATATTTAAAGCAAAAAAGCCCACACATGTGGGCTTCATTTAATCGCTTAATAATTTATAAATTAATCACTTACTCTACCAAAAGTATCTAACATTCTATTATTTGCAATCCATTCATCTCTCCATGCTAAATAATATCCTCTTAACTGATTGATTTTATCAACATTTTCTTTTGTTAGTTGAAATTCATCAGCCCAAATATAACATCCATCACCATTTGGGTCATTTAATCTAAATTGCCATTTCATTTTCAAACTACTAACTTCACCACTAAAAATTAAATCCATAGATTTTGGATAATATATTAATGGATTTTCACTAAAATTAATTAATAATTTCAATTTATTAATTATGGTTTCTTTTTGGTTAGTTAATGTTTGTTCTCCAAACTCTGGAGAATCTGTTATAGCAATTCCATCATCAGTATCTTCATCACTAACTTCTTCTTCTGTCTCTGAAACTTTTTCATCAATTTCCTCTGTTAATAATTCTTTAGAGTTAATGTTTCTGATTTTTTCAAGCATTAATTTAGTATTTGTATAAGAAGTATCTTTCATATCATTTACTCTCCATATGTTTGTCCATTCCAAAAATATCCAAACATCTCATTAAATGTTTGTTTTTTAGAAACGATATTTTTTTTACAATTACATGGTTTCTCTGTTGGTTTTTCAACTTCTTCAACTGTTTTTGTAAAATTATCTGTATTTGTTTGTGATTCTACTATTTCTTTTGCTACTTCCAAGAAAGTTTCTGAATTAATATCAAGATTAGTTAAATCAATAGAATTTTCATCTGTCTTAATTTCATCTGATTGTTCTATCTTATCTTCCAAATCTTTTGATATTTCAATATCTTTAACAGCAATTACTTTTTCTACATTATCTTTTGGAACAATTGTTTCTTTTTTATCTTTTTTACTAACTGTTGTATTTTTTTTAGCCATAAAACTATAAAATTTTAATTTTATTATATCTTATAAATATCACCAATATTATCAATTAATAATATATCACTTCTCATTTTACGCAAAATCTTTGATTTAATCTGTCTAACTCTTTCCTTTGTTAAGTTTAAATGCTCTCCAATTTCTTCTAATGTAAGTGGTTCTTTACCATCAATACCAAAATATTTATTTATTATGAACTGTTCCTTTTTGGTTAAGTTCTCCATTAATTTAAGTATGATTTTACGTTGATTATCTGTAATTTCTTTATTAGTTTCTTCCTCTTCATCACTTAAAATTACATCACTTTTATAAATAACTTCATCTTCATCATCTTCTATCCTATTCTCAACAATAGTAGAGTTGATTTCATCAGAAACTTCATTTTTATTAGATTCTTGTTTACGCTTTATTAATTCTTGAATTGATTGTCTTATCCACCAAACAGCATAACTAATAAACTTCACATCCTTACGATAATCAAACTTGTCAGCAGCTTTAGCTAAACCAATATTACCTTCACATATCAAATCACTAAAAGATACCCCACTTCCTTTATATTTTTTAGCTATTCCAACCACAAATTTAAGATTGGAAGTGATTAATTTATTTCTAGCATTTAAGTCTCCTCTTTTAATTTTTCTTCCTAAGATTCTTTCTTCTTCTTTTCTAAGAGGTTTACATTTAGAAATCTCTTTAAAATAAGTTCTCACTTCCTCATTAAAATCATTCACATAATTATTATCCATCTTTATTTTTCATATTTTTCCTTTCTTATTATTTTTTAATACAAATTCTACTTACATTAGACTCTTTCGTAATAGTGACAATTATATCATGCCAATCTTTAATTTCATCTAAATGAGAAATTTGTATTATACAATTGTAATTTTTCAATATTTTATCATACAATAATTTCATATTATCATAATTTTCTCTTGCCACTTTCCCTAAAATTTCATCAAAAACAATAAAATTTGGACGAGGCATAGTAGAAATATTCCCTAATACTGCTCTTAATGCTAATGCAGATGCAGTTCTTTCGAATCCACTACCACTATTTAAATCAGATTTAACACCATCTTTAATTAGATAGAACATTACATCATTTTTTTCTGTTACAACAATTTCAACAGTAAAATCACAAACTCCATTTAGTAATCTTGATAATTCAGCATTAATTAATGGTAATGTATTTCTTAATACCATTTTAGAAATACCATTTTTACCAATCATCTCTAAATATATCTTCCAATTCTTCACCAATTTCTCTTCAAGCTCAATTGTAGTAATTAATTTTTCCTTTTCTTTAATTGTATTACTATAAACAGACACTTCATTTTTACATGCTTCTATTATTTGAAATAGAGAGTCTTTCCTTGAACGTTCAGTTCGTAATCTAATGGTTAAATTGTTTACATTTATATCAATCGAATTGTTAATATCAATTATATCTTTATTTCTGTTATAATCATCTAATTGTTTTTGTGTATCCTTATATTCAATTCTTAAATTACTAATATCCACAGTAATTTTAGGTATTAGAACTGATAAATCATTTTTTTTCTTAAAAAGGGCTTTAATTTCGAGCATTTTTTCTTTTTTCTTCTCTATTTCATCAATTAATGCTTTATTTTCTACTCCTTTTTTAATTAATTCATCAATTTTTACATTATTTTCTTCTATTGTTTTACTATTATCAATATCTTCAAATTTTCTTTTACATAGTTGACAATATTCACTATTTTTAAGATTATCATTAATCTGTTTAAGATTTTTTATCTCATTTCTAATTTCTGATTGTTCAATAGCAAGTCTTTTATCTTCTAAAATTAATGTTTCATATTCATCATCAGAAAAATCAATATTTTCAACTGTTTTGAACTCATCTTCGCAAATTTTTAGTTTGTTTTTCTTAGCAGTACCCTCTTGTTTAAGTCTTTCAAGTTTATTATTAATTGTATTAATATCCAAAATTTTTAAACTTTCATCTACTGGTTTTTTAGAAACCAATAATCTTTCTTTATCACTTTCTAAAGAAGAAATGGACTTCTCAATATCAGATAATTCCCTCTTATATTCGTTTAATTTATTATTATCATTCTCAATAGCTAACTTTAAATCAGAAATTTCTTGTGTTAATGTTTCTCTGTTATATTTTGAAGAAAATAACTTTGGCATTACTTCTTTATTAAATTTTTCACGAGCTATTTTATCCTTCTCTTCCAAAGGTAAAAGTCCAATCCATTTACTTAATAACCTTCCCCTTTCAGTTTCTTTAATTTCTATTAAATCATCAAGATTATTACCTGTTGCGCAAATAATTAAATCAAAATCTTTTTCACTACCAATTGCTTCTTTAATTATTTTGTTAGTTTTAGTGACAGTTTCTTCTTCACAATTTTGTGTTTCTGACATATATTCAGATAATTCTTCCAAATTATCACCAATTTTCTTATAATATTCTATTTTTTGAGTTGTTTTAGATTTTTCAGTTCTTTTTTTCAAAGAAGTCCTTGTTAGAGTGCGTTTTATAATGTAATCTATGCCATCAATTTCAAGACATCCTTCTACTACCACTTCCGTCTCTTCTGGAAGATGTTTATTAAACACTTTGTCTAATGTAGACGATTTTGATGTCTTTCCAAATAATAAAAAATGCAATAAGTCAATTGCAAACGTAGTTTTACCAGATTGATTTGCTGGCTCTCCGTTTAATAATACTAAGCCTTTAAGTTGAGTAAAATCAAAATAATTTCCACTACCATAAGATAAAAAATTATCCCATTTTATCCATTTTACTGAATATCTTCTAAACTTATCATATACCTCATAATCAATTTTACCATTGATTTCATTATCTATGGATAAAATCTGTTCAAAATCGTAATCTTTGATATTATTTAAAGTAATATATTCTTCAAATAGTTTAACTTGGAACTTTGGGTCTTGAATATTTTCAATTACATCATTAGTTAATGATATTTTATCCCCATTTTTATTAATCATAATAAAATTAGGTTCTACCTTAATACTATCTTTTGGGATACCATACTTTTTACTAAACTTTGCAATTATACTAGACTCTTTTTCTCTCGAAAAATCCATTGGTAATACATCCCAAGTGATTTCAATCTTAGATTTATTTCCTACTTTTATCATCTTTTTATTATTTTAGTTACTTTTTTAGGTTTTTGAACAATATTTTGTTTATTTTCAGAATTATCATCACTTTTAATTGTTGGAACTACTATAGTTTCTATATGTGTTCTTGTATCTGGAGATACAGAAGGCATATCTTGTTTATCTTCATTTACTTCTAAAGTCATACTATGATTGGAAAATGGTGTATCTCCATATTTTTCTACCATGAATGCTTTAGATAGCAATTTATTAACAAATGCTTTCACATCCTTTATTTGATTTAAAGAACAATAGTCAATTATTTCCTTTTCTAGTTTATTTTCTATACGAATCATTTGTTTTTTAATATTTTTTTCAAATATACATATAATAATATTAATATACAAATATTATAATAATATATTTAATATAATATATCTTTACTATATTATATGTTATTATACTTTTTATTTAAAAAACAAGTAAAATGGAAGAAAAAATTAATGAAAATAGTGATATTATATTAGGTCTTGATATTTCAACTACTACAATAGGTTGTTGTGTGTTTTTAGATGATAAATCAGATTATGGTAAAATAATAAAATTAACTCATATTGTTCCTAAAATTTCATCTAAGATTAAAGGTATAGAATCTTTATTTCTAAAAAAGGATATATTTGAAAATGAATTTCTATCTCAATGGAAAGATACTGGTATTAAGAGAGTTATAATAGAAGAACCATTATTAAGGTCTAATAATGTAAATACTGTAGGTACACTATTAAGATTTAATGGAATGATTTCTGATAGTGTTTATAGAGTTTTAGGTATTGTGCCAGAATATATTTCATCATATGATGCAAGAAAATATGCGTTTCCAGAATTAATTTCTGTTCGAAAATTTAATAAAAAAGGAGAAGTTTATCCAATTCCAAAATTGTGTACTTCAATAAATAAACATCAATTGGTATTATTTGGTGAGATGCCTTGGGATATTGATAAGAAACAATGTATATGGAATAAAGTGTCTGAAATATATCCAGATATTAATTGGGTTTATGATAGAAATGGAGATTTGAAGAAAGAAAATTTTGATGCAACAGATGCTCTAATTACTTGTCTAGCAATACTAAATAAAAATAAATATGGTGAACTAGAACCGAAATCTAAAGTAGTAGAAACTACTGATACTAATATAATATATGATATAGAATATTGGAATACTAAACATAGTAAGAAGATTGGCTTATAAGTCAATCTTTTTTTATTTAAATTTACTTATTTTTTTAGATTTATCCTCTCTATTTATGAGTCTTTTTGACTATTTATCTATAAATACATATATAAAGATGAGTGATAACTTTAATGATATTGTTAAATCTGCCTATGAACAGGGGATTTTATTAGATGGGTGTGGACTAGATGAACGCTATTACACATTCGGAGCATTCACTGATTATGGTGGAATGGACATACACACTCTAAGATGTATGTGTGGATATGCTAAAGATAATCCTGTTGACCCTAACCCTCCAACGCCTGTTGAACCAGGGGAAAGTGGTGATACATATTATGGTTTAATTAATTATCAAGATGCTAAAACAATTGATGATGTTACCGAAGATATGTTAAATTCATTAGATGCTTTTATTGTGTCAAATTCAAATGCAGATGTGAATTATAGTTTTGTAATCCCACCAACTGCAATTGATAATCTTAATAATATAAGTGATGAAGAATTAAAACAAGTTATTCTTGATAATGCTGTAAATTTTGTTTTCGTTTATCCAGCAAAATTTGGAGATGTGAATATTATTGACGCTTTAGGTGTTGATGTATCCCATATGTTTGAATCAAAAGAAATGAATGTTAATGGAGAAGATGTTATTGTAGTAATGGAAGTTAACACTGATGCTCAATATAATTTATATGACCCAGAAACTGAAAAAGGTACGAATATAATAATAAACTATACAATAAAATTTATTAATCAATAATGGCTGAAATTAAATACACAACACAGATACGTTTTACGGGTTCAGGCCCTTTAGATGTAAAGATAGCTCCTGTGAAAACATTTAATGATTTAACTTTAATACCAAGAGCACAACGTTATGTTGGCATGGTCGTAACTGTATTATCTGATGAAAATAATAGTAAGAGACAAACTGACTATTGGCTTTCTGGTGGCACATTAAACTCTAATTGGGTACAAAAAACATCATCTAGTGATATATTTATTTCTGGTGATGATGTGGAACAAATTTAAAAATTTATAAATAACAAAAATAAACAATAAGAAGAAATGGCTGAAAAATTATTTAAAGGCTTTAAACAAGTAGTAAAGGCTGACTATGATGCCGCAGTAAGCAACGGTACTGCTATTGGATATTTATGGTTTGTAAGACCAGATGCATCTGTTACTAATGAAGGTGACATTTATTTTGGTACTAGACACTATGGACACTTCGGTGAAAACGATTTAGCTAGTGTTACTACAACTGTAACTAATATTCTTGATAGTGTTGGTTTACCTATTGATGGCGAATTCCAAGGCTTTACAGGTGCAACATTAACTAATGCAAAAACGATTGTACAAGGAGTTGAAACTCTAGCTACTTTAATTGACACTTTATCTGCTCAAATAGATGCAAAGGTTGCATCAATATCAGCAAGTGACAATTCTATTGTAGTTGATAATACTGATTCAACTAATCCTAAAATAAAAGTACAAATTTCTAATACAGAAGGAAATACTCTTGAAGTTAAAGAAAATGGTTTATATGTAAATGTTCCTACAGAAGTACCTTATACTGGTAGTGATGCAATTACAGTTACTGACCATGCAATCGCTTTAAAAATTGCTGATACTGATAAAGTATTAAGTCAAGACGAAAATGGTTTAATTGCAAATGTATCTCTTGTACAAGATAGTACTGATTCTTTACACTATATTTTAAAAGGTAAAGATGAAACTGTTTTAGGAGAAATTAACTTACCTAAAGACCAATTCTTAAAATCAGCAGAATTTATTGCTTCTGCAACAGAAGAAGACAAAGCAATTGATGCAAGTGTAATTGTAGGAGACCCATATTTGAAATTCGTTTTCCAAACTGATGGTTCTGATAAAACGACATATGTATCAGTAAAAGACTTGGTTGATACTTACACAGCAGGTAACGGTTTAGAATTAGCTAACAACACTTTCTCTATTAAATTAGATGCAAGTGGTGAAAAATTCTTAACATTGAGTGAAGCTGGTTTAAAATTATCTGGCATTGAAAAAGCTATTGCAGATGCAGTAACAGGTGGTGTTTCTGGAACTAAATTAGTTGCTGATGTAACTAAGAGTGGTGATACATTTACTGTACAATATACCAAAGATGAAGAACCAGACGCTGAATTAAAACTTAATTATGCTTCAAGTATGCCAGATGAATTAGCTGTACCAAAAACAATTGGTGGTTTAACTGCTGGTATTACTGCTGCTGAATTGAAACAAAAAACTTTCTCACAAATTCTTGACGATATTTTATTTGAAGAATTGAATCCGACAATTGTTGCACCTAGTGCTTCTATTTCACTAAAAGGTGGATTTAGCAATGGTGGTATTTTTGAAGTAGGTGCTCCTGCTCCTAAAGACCCAGATAATTTTACAACTGGTTTTAATAGAGGTAGTATTAAAGTAACAGGTCAAGCTGATAAATTTAGAGCTGGTGCATTAACTGATGGCTTTATTTATGTTAATGGTAATACTGGTAATACAGAATTTGCTGAAACAATTGTTTTAGGACAAACAAAATATCAATATCATGCTGAATATGGTGTTGGTGATGAAGCATTGACTTCAAAAGGAAATCATGCAACTAAAGATGTTAATGGTGCTTCTATTACAAACCCACTTGCTGCTGGTTTTGTTAATTCTAATGAAGTTAGTGTACAAGGTACATACCCATATTTTGCAAATGGTCAAAATGCTAGTACAACAAATAAAGAAACTTCATTCCCAACTACTGCTAGTACATCAACTGTTAAATTAAACTTAGTAACATGGACAACAGCTACTATTGGAGCTAAATTTGCAAGTGAAGCTGATACTGGTCAAAGATTTATATTTGAATTCCCTGCTGCAAAAAATGTAACAAAAGTTGAATTCTATAATACTGTTTCTAATGCTTGGGAAGTTTTTGGTAGTGCAAACTATGCAATTTCTGATACAGCAGAAAAAACTGTACAAGGTGCTTCTGTAGCATATAAACAATTAACAAGTGTTGGTGCTTTAAATGGTGCATTGCAATTAAGATTTACAGTAGCTAACGCATAATAATTAAGAAAATTAAAAAAAGATATAAAAATGGCAAGAACTAAAGGTATAGCAAATTTTGCGGTAAATTTTGAACCAGGTGGACAAACACCATTAGATGCCAGAACGTTAGTGGCTACTAAGGCTGATTTAACTGCTGCTGGTTCTTTTGGAGCAAACATTTATAATGGTATGATTGTATCTGTTGTTGAAGATGGTACTTTATGGATGCTAATGAACATGAGTGCTCCAACAGATATTGCAAGCTGGAAACAAATGAATGCTACTGATTCTTCTGCTGAGGTTGAAGAATTAAAAGACCAAGTTGATAAACTTTCTGGAAATATTACTACTATTAGTGGTGATGTAACTACAATTAAAAATGAAATTGGTGTTTCTGGTGATTCTCCAACTGGCATATATAAAGAAATTGCAGATGAAGTTTCAAGAGCAACTGCTGCTGAAAAAGCTAATGCTGATGCAATTGTTGCTGAAAAAGAACGTGCAGAAGGTATTGAAGCACAATTAAGAGTAGATGTTGATTCTAAATTATCTGGCATTTCTGCAAGTGATGCTTCTATTACTGTAGATAATACTACTGCAACAAGCCCAAAAATTAAAGTCGCTTTATCACAAGAAGCTGGTAACACTTTAGAAGTAAAAGGTGACGGTTTATTTGTAAATGTACCAGATATTAAAGTACCAGAATATACAATTGTTAAACAAGAAACTGCTGAAAGTGGTTTTGCTGGAACTTACTATTTGACTAAAGATGATACACAAGTTGGTGCAAAAATCAATATCCCATTAGACCAAGTTTTACAATCTGCTTCTATTAAACAAGTAACAGAAGAAAACTTACCATATGAAGGTGCTAAAATTGGTGATAAATATATTGAATTCTTATTCCAAAACAGTACTGAAAAAGAATATTTACCTGTTCAAGAATTAGTAGATGTTTATAGTGCTGGTAATGGTATCTCTGTTAGTGCTGGTAATATCATTTCAATTGATGAGTCGATTGTTGCAACAAAAACTGATTTAGAAGGTAAAGTAGATAAAGTAGCAGGTAGTCGTTTAATGACTGATACAGAAGGTACTAAATTAGCTGGTATTGAAGACAATGCACAAGTAAATAAAATTGAAAGTGTAAGTGTTAATGGTATTGCTGCTACTATTGCTGACAAAGCTGCATCTGTAACTGTTCAAGGTAAGGATATTGCAGTAGGTACTGACATCAAAGAAGGTGAAGATGTTGTATATACTGGAACAACTAAATTAGATGTTGTTCTTCAAAATATGCAAGATAGCATCCAAACTGCTGTAAGTGGTGGTTTAACAGGTGTAGTAGCTGGAGATGGTATTGATGTAAGCAATGTAGTTGCAAATAAACAAACTATTACTGCTAAATTATCAACAGATGAAAGCAATTTACTTAAACTAGGAAGTGACAAAGGACTATTTGTAGCCATATACTATGATGGTGATGACGCTGAATAAAATATAACAATATGTGGTAATGTCGCATTACCACATATTTTAATAACTTAAACAATAGAAATATGAGTGATAAAATTTTTAAAATATGGCGTGGTAGTAGAGAATCTTATAATAAAATTGCAGTAAAAGATTATTGGACTCGTTATTCTGTTAAAGAAACTAATGGTGTCTTTACAGAATACTATGGCAATAACCGAATTGCAGTAAGAACTGGTCAATTAGAACCAGTGATAGATATTATACTATCAACCAACACTGATATTCTATCTAATTTGAGCCTAGGTGATAGGTATTTACTGTCAGACACAAAACAAATTGTTGAAAAAAATGAGACAGGTATACAATATACACCAATGAACTTTAATTCAGTACGTGTCATCAATAAGGGTTTAATGGAATATCAGTTTGTAAATGAGGTTCTTACTACTTATGAAGTTAGTGACTGGAGTGAGATTAAAAATAAACCTTTCGAAACACTTGGAAGTGAGTTTTCGGTGGCGCAAGGAGCATTACATCTTGATTATGTGAATTGTGGAGAATACGAATAATTCAAAAAAATTAATCACATATTTGGAAAAGTTAAATATTAATTGTATTTTTGTACATGAGATATTTAACTTTTTCATTTTAATACGACCAAATATGAATTTTGAGTTTCAAAAATTAGAATATATTTTAACAACATTTCTAGGTGATTCTAAAAATGGATTAACTGATGATAGTCTCCAGATTCAATTTAACTGTCCACAATGTGCAATTGACAAAGGATTGTATGATTCGGATAATAAATTCAATCTTGAAATTAATCTTAGAAAACAAAAATTTAATTGTTGGGCTTGCGGTCAACATAATGATATGCATGGCTCGATAATTAAATTAATTAAAATGTTCGGAAATAATCAAATTTTAAAAGATTATAGAGAACAAGTAAATTCAATTAGACAAAGTAAGTTATATGAACTAAATTTTAAAACAGAAGATTTTAATATTGATGATTCTATAATTGAAGATTCTGTAATTGAATTACCACAAACATTCAAAAAAATCACAAAGAATGATAAATATGCTAAATTAGCATTGAATTATATTCAAGGGGAACGAAATGTGGATGATAAAATTATAGATACTTACAATATTGGCTATACAAATAATTTTGGAGAAGAAAAACGTCTGATAAATAGAATTGTTATCCCATCATATGACAAATATGGAGTATTAAATTATTGGACTGGTAGAGATTTTACTAAAAATGATAAAAGACAGAAATATTGTAATCCAACAATTGAAAGAAAAGAAATTATTTTCAATGAGTGTAAGGTTAATTGGGATGCTGATATAACTCTTGTAGAAGGTCCTTTTGACCATATTGTTGTACCAAATTCAATTCCTCTACTTGGGAAAGCACTTAATAAAGATTTCTATCTTTATGATGCACTAATGATGCAAGCTAATGCTCATGTAAACATATTTTTAGATGGAGATGCATATGAAGATGTTTTAAAGATATATAAAATACTAAACATATATAAATTATATAATAGAATAAGATACATTCCATGTCCAGAAAAATTAGACCCTGCAAAAATATTTGAACTATTTGGAAGAAAAGGGATAGGAAAAGTACTAAGTAATTCTATTAAGATACCAGAAATAGAATTATTATAAAATAAAAAAGCCTACATTACTGTAGGCTATATTTTTTATATGCTGACGCTAATTTTGTATCATATTTATTAGCTTTATATCCACTGCCATTGTATCGTTTGGCAAATTCATCCCAATTATGTGATTTTAAATATTTAACTAAATTATTATTTTCTACAAAAGCAGCAAATAGATTTAATTGTTCATATTCACTATCATACATATCTTTAACAAAAGTATAAACATTATCTTTTTCACAAGATTTATGGTTAAAACCCATAATTTGAAACATTCCCCATGAACAACTTGATAAAGCAGCCTCAATATTTATTTTCATTGCCTTACTTAATCTGTTATATTCTTTTATACCACCACTATATTTTTTCTTATCCCATTTAGGGTAACAAATGTCTGAATCAGAAACAGAATATTTGTTAGGGTCTATTCCTCTTTTTTTTAATTCGCTCCAAAATATATGACCTTCAAATAATATAGCTGGTTTTAATAATGCAAAAAAGCCACCTCTTCCTGCGGTTTCTACTTCTTGAACTGCTTTCACTGTTGCAACATCAACATCCAATCTTTTTGCGATTTTAATAAAATCATTTTCAGATAATTTACTTATATTTTCTCCTTCTAATAATTTATCCCAAGTTTTAGCACCTACAATGCCATCAGCAGATAAATTATTTTTCTCTTGGAAATCTATAACCGCATTTTTAGTATTATTTCCAAAAATCCCATCAAATTGAACATTATAACCTTTTTTCATTAGAATAAATTGTAATGAAAATGTGTCTGAATCAATTATATTATATTTTAATGTATTCATTTTCACCTTTTTTTAGATAAATAGTTGTATTTTATCTTTTTTATACATACATTTGTAGTGTAAATTTTTAAAAAGTAGATTATGGTTAAAAAAATAATAACTATTGCTGATATTCACATAAGAAACGTCCGTAGGCATGAAGAATATACTGAATATTTTATCAAATTCTTGAATAATGTAAAAGAATTAGTTAAAGATTATGATAAAGATGAAGTAAGAATTCTTGTGTTGGGTGATTTAGTGCATCAAAAAATACAAATATCAAATGAGCTAAACTTGCTATTATCTTGGTTTTTAAGAAAATTAAATAATATTGCTAAAACAATTGTAATCGCTGGAAACCATGATTTATTAGTTAATAATAAAGACAGGATTGACACTTTAACACCTATTTTTAGTATCGCTAATTTTGATAATACATATTATGCTGACAAAGAATTAGACTATCATAGTGGATGTATTGTTGATGATAATATCATATGGGCTTTATATTCTATTTTTGATGACTATCAGAAGCCAAATATAGACGTTATAAGAGAACATAATCCAAAATGTGATACGGTTATTGGTTTGTTTCATGGAGACGTTGTAGGGGCTGTAATGGACAGTGGTGAGGTTACTGATAGCGGTATAAGTGGAGATATATTTGAAGGTTGTGATTTTGTGTGTGCAGGTCACATACATAAAAGACAAGAATTAAAACGTAAAGGTGTTCCAATTGTATTTACAGGCTCTTTTATTCAACAAGATTTTGGGGAAAATGTGACTGAACATGGATTTACTGTGTGGGATGTTGAAAGTAAAACTTATGAACATCATAATATAGAAGGAGAATATGGTTTTTACAAGTTTCAAATTAAAGATATTAATGATGTTGATGAAGATGTTGAAAGATTAATCAACTTATAATAAAAAAGGTAGTCATGGTGACTACCTTTTTGCTTTTATTTAAAATTGATTTCCCAAATGGAAGAACTTGGAATTAATTGTTCTAAATATGGTTTCACAATCTTTAGAATATATTTTTTATATTCTAATATATATTCACTTGTTAATGTTGATAAATTAAAGTCTATTGAAAATGTTTTAACATTTATAATTTTCTTTGGATTCATGTCATTTGTCATTCCACTACCATTTAAATTGGTTATACGAGTGTCTTTCGTCCAATCTTTATAAATATTGGATGGTGTATGAGTATAATTACTAATGGTTGTTTGATAATCTCCAATTTTATGTTCCATTTTGTTACCATCTTCATCCAATGTTTCTCCAAAATACCAACATTTTTTATTATCTGTTAGCATATTTAAATCAAAACCAATATTAGATATATTATCAATAAAACTCAATAATATCATATTATCCTTTACTTGATATGAAGTACCATTCACTAACACTCTCCCATTAGAAGATTCATAAAAATTATTATTGATTACCACTGCTTCAACTTTATTAGTAACCGTTTTATATGTTACCATATCTGTTGAGTATTTACCATCAATAATGTTATAGTATAAATTATCTTCTTTAGCATATTCATATAAAGGATACCAGTTATTATTATAATTAATAACTTTTACTTTTTCATAATCTATTAAATCATCCAATTTAATAAATTTATTATTAATGGTTATTCCATCTCCACTTAATGGATAAGCATATCTAATTTCAGCATTAGAACTAAAATCATCAGTATCTATTGCTCCTTTAAAAATTTGTCTAAAATAATCCAAATAAGTTTCACCATCATCATATTCACCATATCCAACATGTGGATTATTACCAATAGTATTGTCTATTATTGATTCAAGATATAAAATTCTAGGGTTATCTATATATGCTTTTCCATCTTTAATTACATATTTTACATTTTCCCATCCTTTAGTGTCATCATCAACTTCATCATAAATAAAATCAGAATTATCAATATTTGTCAATATAAAATAATGACTTCTTTCATTTACAATAGCTGATGGAATGTAATCTTTAATATTTGTAATATCCTCAACAAAATATACATCATTTTCATTTAATTGACTTCTATATGTCGTGATAAGAGATTCAATATTTGTTACAACATTAATATATTTCAAAGTTTCTGAATAAATAAATCGACTATCTCCACTTTCTTTTATAATAGTACCATCAGATTCATATTTTTCTTTCATGTGTCCCCATCCTCCTTTTCCTTGGAAATACATATCTCCATCATAAGTTTGAGATTTGTCAAACCAAGGATATAGGTCAACAGTATTTGTGTCAGTTTTCTCAACAATTAATGGTAATCCTTCATATTCACTAGGTGAAGTATTCAATCCATTATCATTACCATATGATAATTTCATAGAATTAATAGATGCAATCCCTCCTTGCAATCCATCATCTGTTAAAGGTTTATCAATAACTACAACATTTTCATTTATTTCATATAAATCTCTATTAATTCCGAATAATGATAAAAGTCTTTCAAGACTCCGTTTTGTACCTTTGCTCTTCAATATTCTTTTAGCATTTAATCGTAATCTTTTTAGAAATTGGTTCTGTACATCAGTTGCTGTATATCCACTTGTTTCTCCATCAAATAATATGTCTGTTTCAACTGTTAAATCTGGCGTAAATGTATTTGCTGAATATGGTATTACAGGACTAACTTCCCATCCTGCTAAATTTAATGAATCATTAAGGAAGAAATTAGGTAAATTATTTTTATTATCATAAGATATTACATTTACAAATTTAATATTATCTATATACCTTTTTAATTCATCAAATTCTCTACCATACACTCTAATAATATTTTCAATCTTAGTTCCACCAATAACATATTCTTCTTCCTCACCTTCATTGTATTCTCTTGTATATGTCCAATCAAAATTTTTAATTGCTTCATGAGTTAAAGAACGATATAAATTATCAGAAAAATATTCATCATATATTTGAGCACTTGACATCAATCTAGTTAAATAATCATTATATTGCATAGATTCAATATCCAAATTCCATCCATTTAGAACTGGAAATATAAACAATTCTCTTGATGTTACAAAACCTTCATCTGTTTCCTTAATTAAATCAAATGTTGCTTTATATGTTGGTTTGGTTCTAGTATTTAACAATACTTTCTGGAAACTATCTAAATTGTTAAAATACTCATCTATATGTTTTTTGATTGGTCTAATATGTACCCCAGCATCAGTTTCATTATCATATGTTAGAATTTTATTTCCATCAACATAATATAATGATAATAAAATTACTCCTCCTTCATAGCCAATACTAATTTTACCAATTAGGCATCCATCAGTATAGCAGCCAACAGGACATGCATTATCTCCAGTTGCTGCATCAAATTTCCAAGATGTAACTGGTTTGTTTGAAGAGTCTTGAAATATAATTTCATAGTCACTATATGATAATGAAAAATATCTTAATACATTTGTAATATCATTCTTATTATTAATTTTCGTATACAAATCAATATTGAATGGATTTTCTACTAAAAAACCAACATTTTCGATTAACGTTTCAGCAACAAAATAACTATTCCCTATCACTTCATATTCATTAAGTCCAGAAACTGCAATATACCAAACATCTTTATCAGTAGTTTTATTACCTTCATTATCTACAATATAGTCAATATTAATAGTAGTTTTACCATCAGTAGCAGATTTACCATCACTATTAATTATAAATTTAGAAGATGTATAATAATTAGGTATATTATCAGATAAATAAAGTTCAGCAGGGAATTTCAAAATAATATCTTCAATTGAAGCTCTAACCAATTCAACACATGACCCATAATAAGCAAAATCTAGTAAATTATTATAATCATTCTTTAATATAATTTTTGAATCACTTGTAACCCCACTTGTTCCACTTTGGTTTAAAACATCTTCCAAATCCCATTTATCAGAACCATCTGGAGTTCTTTCCCAATCTCCATATTTATGTTTTCTTTTTTGACTTGTATCATTGTTGATAGTCATTTTAAAGTTACTCTCTGCATAAATTGGTATTTGCCCTTTAGTATATCTATTAACTCCACCAATGGTTGTAATGTCTCTTTCATAAACAGTACCATCAGTCAGAGACTGATGATTACGTTTAAGAATATAATTTGAGTATGATTTAACTAATTTTGCCATTTCTTAACTTTATGATTCAGATGTTATAGTATTGAAGTCTTGTGTGAAATCAATATTATTCTCATTATTTTTCTTCACTTCATAAACTGGTTTACCTGTATATGAATCTTTAAGTGTATAATGTTCAGTTTGTTGATAAATTTCATTATTAAAGTTATATGTTGTAACAAGACCTTTGTCCAAAGCTCTAATTTGATTACCTTGCAACATATATGATAATGTTTCAGTGTCATGTTCAACCATTTCAACTTCTATCATAATTGGACTAAACTTTGTATTTACTAATACAATTTTTTGGTCAGTCTTCCCAATATATGGTAATGAATTTGGTTTAAATTCTGGAGCTGTAGATGGTGTAACTGTTAAAAATGTTAAATTGGAACTATCGTTATATCTATATCTGATTGATTTTTGATTAGAATCATTTAAATTTTGTACAACTGGTTCTACTTTATTGTTTGATGTAACTATTCTATAATAATCTTCTCTTTTACCATCATCCCCAAAGTAATCAATTCTATATCCTACTAATGAATCATTTTGAAAATCACTTAAATGTTCATTTGGGACATTAGATAAATTAACAATAACTCCTTTAATGTCTGGATAAGCAGACAACACCCCTACATCTTGTATAGTGCAAGGTATTTCTTTTGGTTTTATGTATATTGTATAAAATCCTTTATCACCAAAATATTCTAATGGTAATTTTAAATTATACATTCCAAATAATCTATTATCTGGTATCTTAGAGTCTATGTCACATGTTGCAGCTTCTAAAACATTGGAAGATAATTGTTTAAATGTACTAAAATTAACATCTTCTGTATTTCTTGTTGGTCTATAATGATACCATATTTCAACATCACTAGAACTTATTAAAGATGGCTTAATTGTTCCATATGTTCCATTTGCCATAATATTTCTTTTTTTACTTTTTATTAATTATAAATATTAAGAATTGGACTTTATAGTATAAAAACCATTTCCATATTGTTCCAAATCCTCAAATGTTTTTACTTCTCCTAATTTTAAATATTTTTCAATTGCAGCCGATGAACCCCTATCAATATAAACATCAGATTTAACAATTGGATTTGAAGAACTACCAAACTTATACTCTTCTCTAATTAAATTAGAATCAATATAATCTTCATTTGTGTCTTTTCTTATATATTCTATAGAAGACATAATAACCTCACTAGGAGTATTATTCAATGATGATATTTCTATCAAATTGGTGTCATACACAAATTCATAATACCTTAAATATTCGTTAGATGATTTACCACTTATATTAATATTATATTGCTCTATATGTTCTTCCAGATTATATATATCAACATACTTCACTCCACTACCATCATTTATATATTCATTATCTTCATTAAGATTTCCTCCCATATAATATGTAATCTTAATTTGATTAGAATCAACAGGAATAATATAACTATCACCTAAGTTATTCCATGTTTCTCCATTATCTTTAGAATATTCTATTTTGGTTATTATATTCCCCCAAGCACTTCCATCATCATTTGTACTTATACTTTTTGGAGCATTAACAATATATAACATTTCTAAATCTATTGGATTATCTTTTGTAGAGCCACTTTTAATATCATCTGGTAAAATGCCTTCTAACTCTGTTTGACCATCATATGTGTAACTTTTCTTATATCTTACTAATGATTTTAGCTTAGATTCAGTCATTGCACTAATAATTACTTGTTTTTCATTAGTATAATTCATTGTTACATAATCCTTAAACAATTCTCTCCAATCTTGTTCTTCAAAATTAATCTCTTTATAAACATCATCAAACTTAAAACCTCCATTTTTTGCATCATTAGATAATTTATAAACTTTATCATTATAAATTACTGTATTTTCAAATAGTGTACGTTCTTCGTTATCATTATATTTTCCTTCTTCATAACTTAAATCTGAATCAGATTTTGGATATGTTTTACCAGCTATCCATTCTTTAGATAAGATAGAAGATTCTCCAATATTATCAATATTTACTCCAATATAAAGTGGGATATTTAAAGAAGCACATCCAGTAGAGCCTGTGTAAATCATTTTTTCTGTATAAGTCTTAGTTAACCAATCATACATATCTTTTCCGCCACGTTTCTTATATGTTTGACAAATACAATAATCAGTGTCACATACATCTTGTTCTGTAGAACAAGTATCATTATATTTTTCAAACCAATCTATCCATTCTTTCATTTCTGGATAATACATAAATTCTGGTACATCTTCCCCTATAATTGTTTCATCTACTTTGACTCTACTAATAACAGAGTCACAAATCCAATTATATGTTAAAATGCCACCTTTTGTTTTAAATTCTTCATCTAAGTTTTGATAATAAACCAAATCATCTCCAATAATCATATCTGATGTTGAAGTGTATGCTTCTTCACAACTATTATAATCTCCTCTGAAAGAAATATATTCTTTAAAGAAATAATACCATTGATTTAAACTTCTATATGTTAAAAATTTCTTATGATTTTCAACCATTATATACCATGTAGGGTTAAATAATGTGTTATTTATACATAATGATATAAAAACATCAGTGTTGGAACGATTTTGGATTTTAGAGAAAATATTAGTATTTCTAAAAAAAGATTTTATTAATAATGTTACATTAACAATTTCATCATAACATATAATATAAGGTAATATATCAAAATTAATTACTTCCATTGTAACATTATCATTATTATTATTGAATGTTTTTGTATTCCCATTAACTGCATAAAAATTATTACCATCAACACTAAGATAGTATTCACCATCATAAATGGTACTATATACAGTAAGATTTCCTTCTTTATATTTTATTGTATATATTTTTTTCTTTGTATCTTCATCAATAAAAGAGAATATATTTTGATATTCATTATCAATTATATATCCATTTTCATCTTTTATATTTTTATTTGACAATGTTAATGTATTAGTGTTAAATAATATGAAACTAACTTTGACCCACTGATTTGAACCTTCTGGTGTTTCTGTAGAATAATAACCATTAGCATTTGGGAACATGTCTACTATTGCTTTATAAACTGTATTGTTATATACACAATATTCGCCATCAAAATAACTTTTAGATTCAGCATAATTATTATCGTTATTTTTGATAAAATTACTATAATAATCCTCACTTACTAACCAATAATCGTTATCATTAATGATTTTATTATCAAATTGTGATACACATCTTAATACTCTATAAAAACCATCTATATAATAACGAAAAATATTGTCTGTTTCAAGAGTAACTATTTGCCCATTAAAAACAGTCTTTATGTTTGATATATTTATATCTCTATCAGTTTGGTAAGTAATTGCAGAAGCAATATTATCTGGTAATATAACATCTGAAATTAAATAACCATAATTTCCATTATATTCATCAACAGAACCATTTATTGGGTATATTAAGCCAGGCAATCTACTTACTGCTGGTTCTAATAGTATTTCTTTTTTCACTGTTTCCATAATTACTCTTCTACTTTAATTTCAAACAAGTTATATACTAACTTATTGTTTTGTATATCATCAGTTGGCAAATAATACACATATCTATTATTTGGATAATCATATACTAATCTAATTGGAATAAACATTTTTTCATACAATTCATTGATGGGATAACCATTAAAAGGAAAATTAGAATCTGTATATTTCAATAGTTTATATAAACTACTACCAGAAATCTGTTCCATTGGCATCATAAATGGTATTGTTCTTCCATATCCAGCATGATTAAATTCTATTTTCAAATAGATGGTTCTTTCATGAAGTAATTCTCCATTTTCTTTAAAGAAATATAAATAAAATCCTTCGGATGAACCTTTAGATTCATATTTATTACTTACTTTGATTCTTGAACTTAATCTTTTCGTTTCTCTCTCTTCATCATTATTCCCTTGTTGATATTCTCCATCTGTTGATATTTCACTTTCTAAATCCTTAAACTTAAAATTATAATAATCATTTACCCCTTCTCCTAATGTTATATTCTTAATATAAGTTGAATACTTCAATCCTTCATCCATAAATATTGTAGAATAATATAATAACATTTGATTAGATGGGTTTGGACTATCATAATAACTCAATCTTATAAAAGATTTAGCTAATTTAGATTTTTGATAAAAAACATCATCATTGTTAAAATTTAAATAACCTAACAAATCTGACTGGTTTTCTGGATTATCAAATGGTACTAACCTCTTATCAGACACCCCATTACTATTAATCCCATTCCAATATCCATCATCATATACTTTCCACCCATTATTCAAATCTCTTTCTCTAAAATGTAAATTAAATTCGATTTCTTCAATTGAAGAAAAATTTTGATACACAATATTACCACTACTATCAATTAATTTATCACTTCCTTTAACATAAACAGGAAAATATACATCTTTTTCCATATCTACTATTGGATTGATTGCTTTTTTCTTTTCAACATCAAAGAAATTCTTTGTAACCAATTCTGTCTGAAATAAATTATTTGCAAAATCAGTACTTAATGTTAATGGAACATTAATGACTCCCCCTATTTTATATAAGACAGAATTTACATTAAATCTATTATCAGCTTTATTAAAAGTCATTAATAATTGATTATCATTAATAATGTCCATTTTAGTCCCATCATTATCATCAATTACAGTACACAAGAAAACATTGTTTGTTTGTTGACTAACAACTTTCATTTCACAAGAAAAAATATCACTATCAATAAAGAAAGATGATTCTACTAAAATCACATCATTTAAATTTAAGTCATTGTTAGTAATTAATGAAATATAATTTACATCATTAATCGTAGTAATATCAATTCCAATAGCTGTTATTTCAAATAATGTTGGTTTTTTTACAAAAATTGAATACTGATTATCAGATGATGGAAAAAAATCATCCATAATTATAACTTCTGTCTCCAACTTATTATCATTACATGATATAACAACTCTATCATAATTAGAAATTAATGGTTTATAATTGAATATAAATTCAAAATAATAATTACCATCAATTTCTTTATTCATGTTAAATTCATTATATTCTACCTTAGTAAAATTATAATTTATGTTATTTTGTTGTATTTTATATTTTAACATTTAATATTAAGAGCACTAACATAATTATTTAATTCAGTTTCAATTATTTTGTTTGATGAAGGGTTACTAAATATAGTATTATTTTTGATAACAGTATTAACTGTATTCATGTCTATATCTTGCCTTCTCAAATATAAATTAACTGTTTTTTCTATATATTTAGAATCATTTGTAAATGGATAAACTTCATCTTCTTCACCAAACCCATTAACTACGATTTCTCTCCATATAAATCTTCCACTACCATCATTAACTAATTTTGCATAACTTGGTATTGAATAATTTTCTTTTCTAAGATTAAAATCAGACAAATTATTAATCTTTTTATTGAATGTTATTTCAAAATTATACACACTAATTATTTTGGTTACTTGTCCATATATCACATTTTTATTATTTTTTTTATCAAAAGCATAAATCTTACATCCTATTGATGGATAATAATTTTTCTTTGTTGATATTTCATATATATAATCTGTTTTCTTCTCAACATCACTAATATTATCAATTAATTCATAATAATCATACTTAATGTCTCCAAAAGTATTCAATTGTAATTTATAATGGGCATCATATACATATCCTTCTGGTCTTTGACAGACATATAATGTTTGATTACTAATTGAATCTCCATCATAAGTAACCGCACTTACATTAAACCCAGAAGCATCATAATCATCACTTATTAATTCATCATACACAGTACCTTTAAAGTATTGGAAAGATGTATCATTACTATTTATTTCTCTTTGAGCTGTATTAAATCTAAATTTAATCTCACTAAGAACTGTTTCAGCATATGATGTGTAATTAAATTCTACAATATCACCAGGAAATGTGTAACCATATATATCATGTTGATAATAATCATAGTCTTTTTTAGTCGTATTAAATTTTGATAACCCTCTATCACTAATTTCATTAAAATCATCAATACCAAATGGAGTGCTAGATGTTTTTAAAATTTTATTGTTACTACTATTTACATCAATATTATGCATATTTAACACATAAGGAAAATTAACAATATTAGTGTCATTTCCATCATTAAATAAATCAAAACCAGATGTTATTTTTCCAAAACAATGAGAATATTCAATATTAGTATCATTAATATTCAGATTACTAATATTGAATCCATCTTTTCCATACCATTCTCTAAAACCTTTATTATTTTTTATTAAAGTTAAATATATTTCACTTAATGGTCTTCCTAAATTATCTGTTAAATAATCTAAATTAATTTTATCTAAATAAACAAGTTGAGCAATAGTATCATTATATATATTTTTAGAAAATCCCATATCACTAATACTATTACTAAAATCATAATTTTGATACTCTTTGATATTGTTTAATATGTTTGTGTCATCTATTTTTTCTTTTTGAAATTTAAAATTGGGAATAATACTAAACATTCTCATATAATAATCGCATTCAGACTTACCTATTACTTTCTTGAAAGAAATTACCCCATTAGATAATGTATCTAATGAATCTTCAACTTCTTCTAATAAAATATTAAAGATATATTCTGAATATTTGTTTTCATCATTCCCTATTGAATTGATTTTTATGTTTGATAAAAATAAACTATCATTAACATATAAATTAATTGTATCATTAACTAACAAATTATGTTTTGTATATGAATGAAACACTGCTGATTCTACTCCATTATATGTTTTGTTAGTACCATCATATTTTATTATTAATGAATGATTATTTTGAGTAATCAAATTACAGTCATAAGTACTATGAGATGGATATGTTAATTGGTAATTCCAATTTTTTTCATATCTTTTGTGTTTATTATTATATATAGGAGAAAAACTAAACAGTTTGTTATCTGGATATAAACTAATAAAATCACATGCCTCTTCATTATTCATAACCTTATTGATTGTAAACAATCTCTTTTCATCATGAATTGTGTCTAATTTATTAGAATTATTAAATCCAAACCAACCATTATCTTCTATTAGATTTTCAGATATTGCTGTATTAATATCCATAATATCATCACTCATATAAAGATGAAGTGGTATTCGAGAACTAATGTCGGTACTTCCATATATGCTATTTCCATATTCGTCTCTCATATAATCTCTAATAGTATTAAAATCATTATTACCACTAGAAATTTTGTTCACACATTTAAATGTTTCACTTCTTAATAGATGATTATTAAATATGTTCAGACCACACATATATTTTATTTCATCAAAATTTGAATATTGTGTATCTCTTACATAATCATTAATGTTAGTTAAATTATTTTTATTAGCTAATACATTAGAACTCTCTCCATCAATATGTAAGTTACTTAATGTTTGATTTTTATAATTTAATAAAGTATCATTATAAGTGATTTCAGTTATATTATTAAATAATACATTACTTGCAACAACATTTATATTAAATAATAATGTATAATTATTACTTTTTCTTTCATTTAAGTATACATCATATGAATTTACATCACCTACTGATGATGTATGTGGAAGTATTTTAGATTTATTACTTAGAAATACATTCAACATATTAGATTTGTTTGTACTTCTTTTTCCTCTTTGATTATTTAATAATATTTGTTCCATTAATTCATTGTTACTTTAAATAATTTATTATATGTTCCATTTTCTAATTCTTCCCAGAACACATATTCCCCATCTTCTGTAAATATAGAATCTTTATTGAAATCAAATTTCTCCCCATCTTCTTCCAAACTATATTTCACTATCATATTATCAAATGTTGTTAAAACGATTTTAGGGTTTCTAATATTACTTACTTGACTCTTCACATTATTGTATTCATTATCCCAAGCATCAGATTCAATATTATATGTTGCAGATGGATATGGTTTAACCAAATATTTATCTTTCAATGCATTTAATCCTATTGTGTCTGATTCATAATAACAATTATAAATATCATATGGTAAATTATTGATTAATAATTTATAATCATTACTATATTCACAATCACAAGAACTAACTAATCCAGAACCATCCTTCAATAAAACTCTAAAATTATAAACTCCATTATCTAAATTTGATAAATCTTGTTCCCAAGAAGTCTTTGTTATTGTTAATCCAGATGGTATATCTCCAATATCATTACAAGACCCATTAATTATATATAGACTAGAATAATCATATAATTGTTTAAAATAATTATTATCATAAGAAATTCTTAATCCTGTAATATATTTTCCATCATAACTTACTTGATTAGGTATTTCTGTCGTATTATAGACATATTTAAATGATATATTTTCAGCTACTGGTTGTGTTACATTACATAAATTAGTGTAATATACCTCTTTAGTGGTCATTTTCAAAGTATTAAAATTAATATCATTACTAGAATCAAATTCAGCCGCTTTGTATGTAAAAACTGCGACAATTATTACATACTCATCTGTACTATTACCACTAACATTAAATTTACCATTACTAATATTTGGTATTATCTTCGTTCCTTTTACAACCTTGTTACATATTTCAATTGCAGACTTACCACTATTAAGATAATTATTATACAAATCAGTAGCATTATTACCAATAAATTGATAATAATCACATCTACTATTAACCCTGTCAACCCAATCATAATCACTAAATGTCGGTTTACAGATTAGATTATATTCCCCATTTTGTACATTTATTTTACTTTCAATATTTGTACATGTAATATTATTACCCAAATCAAAAGTTAAATCATCATTTGAATATTCGAATGTGTTTTCAATATAATCATCCTCTTGATTAGATGGCGTCATTTTTATTTCCATTGTTTCAGTATCAGAAGTATCAGTAACATATGGGTCATATGCTAATACACGACACACATATTTTCCATAATCGAATCCTTTGTAATTAATATATGAAAACAATGGATATTGACCTTTCACATTATTAATTTCAGTAAATTGTTCCTTAGCCAAATCATAACCACTTAAGAAATCTAAACTTGAATCGTTTATATCCTTAATATCATTTATATTATTACTTGAAAATTTAATATATCTATCATTAGAACCATCTTCATCACCCTCTATTACTATTTTTATATTGGAAGAGTTAAAATATGCCCCAAGAAATCCATATACACAATTATCAGATGTCTCATTATCTAAAATAACATAATTAGACCAGTCTTCATTCTCATATACATATTTTATGTTAAACATTTGACCATTTATTAATCTAGCATAATATTTTCCATCATAAAAAGAGGATATAATTTCATTAGTAGATGTATCTCTTAGATTAAAATAATTATATCCCCTAAATGGAGATACTGATACTATTTCATAGTCTAATCTTCTATCAATATAATGAACTCCAAATAATTTATTTTTATTTTGAAAGTTATTGATGTATCCATCACTAATATTTAATTTATCATATTTCCCATTATTAGTTGATACCCAATTATTACCATCCCAATTATAATCTCCAGTATTATCAGAATTACTTTTGTATACATTACCCCCATCTAATGAATCATCAGTATATAGCATTTCATTAGAAGATAATATTCCTCTTAAACCTCTTGTATATCCACTAGCACTATTAGGGAATATATCAAAAGCATTTTTTTCACTCCATACACCATCAGCAGTCAAGCCAGCATTATTAGACCATACCCCTATAAAATAGGGTTTATTTGTTTTATTTAATTCAAATCCCATTTTTATCTGTTTTTATTCGTCCTCAAATATAGAATCAATTATTTCATGAGTCAATGTTGGATAATTATATAATGAAGCACTAGACACATTTTTTGTGTTTTCGTTTTTATAATAAACCCTTTTCGCATCTGGTTCAAAATTATATTCATTATCTTGATTACAATTTATCAATGTGATGAATGGTTCAGTACCATCATATATCTCAATATTTAATGTCTTTGATGTATTAGTTAACACATTAAATCTAGCATTTATATCAAATAAAAGTTTATATGCAAACTTTTCTTTCATAAAATTTAAAACATCCTCATCCTCTGGTAAATCTCCACCTAATAATTTCTCCCATAATTCTTCATTTTTAGAATCTGGAAAACGAGATTTTATTAATGATAATGTACTAGTATTCAATATTTTATCCCATCCTTTAATTGAGGTATTTCCCCATCCTGTTTGCCAATCTTCAATTAAACCAAGATAAACTCCATTAAGAAACACTGTCATTTTTAATGGTTCATTAATAGTAATCACATTACTAATATAATCTGATGTCAAATTTTCTCCACATGTTTGTGTAATAACAATAGTATAACTATCAGCTTTACATATTGGAATATATAATCCAGTATTATCAAACGATACTTCGTTTTTAATTACACCAACTAAAACATCTTCTCCTTTTGAATTAGTCAATGCTAGTTTGTAAGTTTTGTTATTTCCATTACCATCACTTACAGTAATAATTTTATTATCTTTATTATATCCACTAATTTTAAATGTTTCAGAATCTATAATAAAACTATTAATTACAATTTTACCATTTTTATTTTCATCAATAAACTTTTGGCAATCATCAATAGATGGTTCAATTAAATTAGAACTACTGATAATAGCATTACTTGGAGTAGATTCTACCTCTATTTCAGAAGTTACTGATAAACCATTTTCATCTGTTGCAGTAACTTTATATGTGCCATTATTTATTCCACTTATTGTCACACTTAAGCTATTACTTGTACCAGAAGACACAATAGAATTGTTTTCAGTATTAATTACTTCATAATTAAATGGTCGAGACAATCCTTTAATAGAAAATGTAAATTCTCCTTTTCCATCATCACACCATCCACCAGATTTAATATTAGAAAATGAAATTGAATATGCATCTTTACTAGAACTTTGGCATACGCCCCAATATTTCTTATTAAATTCATCAATTGCTGTATCTCCATCTTTAATTCCAAAATAAAAATATAATGAATTATTATATAATGGAAAACTTGTTCCTTGATAGAATCTTCCATTTGGAGCATTGCTTCCAAATCTAAATCTTATGTAATCTGGTATAGATGGGTCTTGAAATGTATCCTTATTACCTCCAAAGCCATCAATAGAACTTTGTAACCTACCATCAAACCCATTTAAAAATTTATATGATATATCATATTTCGGATAACCTGTTTTCTCGTTAATAATTGTTTTTAAGTTATTATGATTTAAAGAAGCAAACATTGACCTTGTTTCGTCATCAATAATCTTTCTTGTGTCCATCATACCATTAACATAAATGGTTTTAGGTCTTGTAGTACCATTTGTTTCTGGTATTTCCACATCAAACATAACATCATTTGTTACACCTAATTCACATAAACGTTCTACATTAAGAATCGTTTTTGGGAAAGTTTGAATTGAGCTACAACCAATATTAGCAAACAATCCTCTTGAATATTTTGCTAAACCATTATTACTTTCGAAACCACGAAACCCTTCACCAAACCAATCCATTCCACTCATTTCATACATACCATCACAAGCATTCTCAATAGCAGAATATGGGGGGACACTATAAGTTGAGGATGGTAAATTCACAAATGCTTGTGGTATTCCATCAATATCACAACTATTTAAACTACCTAATAGAACAATATCTGTAGCATATTGTCTATAGTATATTCCATCCATAATAAAACATGGATTATAATAATATACAAATTGTCCTTTACTATTAGTAAACCTCTTTATGAGACCATAATAACTACCAGTAGCAATACTTCCATTTTTATGTAATGATTCTTCTGTTATTCCATTAGTAAAATTCATACTAGAGCCATTCCCATCTACTCTATTGTTTAATGGAAATGGAAATATCCATTTCATACTATAATTATTCTTTTCGCAATCACAGAATTCTTCTTTAATTTTTGGTTTACGGGGCCAAAATAAAAATCTCTTTTTCCTTTTCTTACGATATAGCCATAAAGGTAAATATAATGTACCATTAATCCAATCATTATTAAAATCTAAATTCACTACCTCATTATCTTCTGCCAATGCGTTTGTGAAATATTCTAATATTGTTTTCTCACTTGCAATTACATTACAATTACATTTTTCACTAGTAAAACTTTTTCCAGAATCTTTACAACCTGGATAAAATCTACTTACCTTACCATCATCACATGTATCTTTTTCTTCTGTAAAACTACTACCCATTTCAAAACATTCCATCATCAATATTTTATAAAATGGGATAATACACAACCATCCCAACAGCCTTTTAGCTAACCCACCAAGCCTTTTAAATGGACAAGCAATCGTTTCCAGCACAGCATCATATAATGATATAAAAGTATTGACAGTTGCCACTAAATATACAAAAACGCTAATAATTAAACACATTATTTTGTATAAAAATGACAATCTAAATCTAATTGCATTATATGGAACTGGATTATTAGATACTCCATAATTTACAGTTCTTATAGAACTATAATTCCTTGTTTCTGTCTTACTTGTTAACTGATAACGTGGAATGTAATTTTTAACTGTATATACTTTATTCCAAAATAAATCTCTAAATGACTCATCTTTTGTATTGCTACCAAATTCATAATCAACATTCATTGTTCCATTATATCGTGGAGTTTGGTCACTTGTTAAATCATGAGGATTATTTGGAATTAAATATTTTGCTGTATGTTTAGAATCGCTAGGATTATCATCATTAGTAATTGAAACCCTAAACCTAGCACTTGTTCTTGTTGGGATACCTATTGTTGGATTATCTGTTGGTACAATATTACCAAACTCATCTGTTACAACATAATCAAGATTCATTGGTATTTGATAACACCAAACACCATTCCCATTAATTAGATTAGTTCCTTGTACTTGATATTCTTCTATTGTACCATCAATTGTTTTACGTATCATCTCAATAGTACCTTCGCCTGTACTCATATTACGCATAAAACCAGTTTCTTTATGCGCTTTACATTTATGGTTAATATATGAATTTGGTGTATCTGTCACTAATGAACCAATAAAAACACAAGTAGGCTCAAATTTGTACTGAATTTGGACATCATTTCTAGTTATTGCTATGTTTGCCTCTTCTTCATCTCCCCATAATGGGTATACATATACGTTAGTATTTTGAGAATACAATTGAGCTAATGAATCAAGATTAGTGCTTTTCTTAAATTGATTTGCATTTTCAAACTGTTCTATATTATAACCCTTATAAATCATGTCATATGGTCTTTGTGATAAAACCCCTATATCAGATAAATCAATATCTACATGTATAGTTTGATTACCAACAGGAACACATGGTATCATATAGTCTCCAGAATTATTAGTAACAGTTGTTAATTTATAATAGTTGTCATATATTTCCAATATCACATCATTATCTAACATCAACCTTTTATTTGGAAAAGTACCAACTACATTATAGCACTCATTTGAAGATTCGTCTTTTAATAAATTATATCTAATATCATCTAATGTATCAGTAACATTTGAGAAAGAATAAAAATTATTAATTAAGTTATCATCACTATCTATAGGTATAAACACAGATACTTTAGCATTTGGAATACCGAATGCTTCATTGGCTAAAACTCTCCCTACTATCACCCCATAATTGGATGTGTGAAATTTATATAAATCACTTTGTTTTAACTTTAGTGATAATATTTCAAGAAAATCAAAATCTTGTGTTAAATTTACATTAACAAAAGAATCTTCATTAACATTAGTTCTTATTCTATAATTTTTATTACTATCCATTATATATATCCTTTAAATCAATTTCATGCTTTTCATCAAATTCAGTATTATAACTATTCTTTGCTATTTCATAAATTCTTTTAGGTAAACCTATTCTAAACTTATTATACACTATTATATTAAACATTAATATTAAAAAGAGAATAGGAATTAAAATCAATACAATTAACAATGTTACCATTTTCATTAAAATTGAAATTATATCATTTTTAATTATATCAACCAACTTACCTCTTTTTGTCATTTTAGACTGTCTAACTCTATCAAATTTATTATTGATTTGTCTCACTTGCTTACATGCACAACCCATAACTATCTTTTTTTATTATCTTATTTTTGCTCTTACAATAACATCACTATCAGCATATTTGACTTCAAACATGGAATCAGCTTCACTAAATAAAGTTCCTTCACTTTCATCTAAATCTATCTGAAAAGAATTTTCAGTTTGAGCACTCTCACTTGTATATTCAGCATTGCCTAATGAACTACCCTCACAGACTTCCAGAGTGACTGCTGGTTGAGTGCTAACAGTAGAGGAGTATATTCTTCCACCAAAATTATTAGTTCTGTTAAAAACTCTTAAATCAATTAAATTAAGCACTCCATCTAATTTGGAAATCTCCTTCTCCAAATCTCCAATGTATATATCTTCTCCCATCTGATGTTTATTAATATCCATATAATCATTTACAGTGTCAATGATTAATTTCATTACATCATTTTTATTATAACTTTTACTAATAAAAACATCAATCTCAAATGCGATGTTAATTATCTTACCAGATTTTATTTCAATATAATCATTCAACATTCTATACTCAGATAGATAATTTTCAATATTTGTGACTAATGCATCTGGTAAAATCGCACTTAATGTACCATCATAATCAAGACCCAATAAATACATCATAATTTTATTATTATTCTCTATAATGCCAACTCTAAATGGACATCCATATTTTGCTGGCATTTGCATAAGCCTAACATAATAATCTTTTAATTGAACGCATCTATCTTGTGCTCCATTATTATATTTAATCATGTATCTAACTTCATCTACTGTTGGAGCGTCTTTACCAGATACTGATGGTACTGTATTTGTTACACTGATTGAGTCTCGTACTTCTGACATTGTATTAGTATCACTTCCATGAAGTTCCACATTCAAATATGTTATGTCTGTTATTGCTCCTCTAGCAACATTTGTTTCTTTTCCACCACCCACTCTATATAAAACATACATTGTCCAGCCAGCGTTTGGTAATTCTCCCATATATGTATCATTTAACATATGGCTGATTTGATATTTAGCAAAAGTTGATGTGGATGGGTCTATTTGTTTGTTAACTTCTCCAGTACCAAAAATAATTTTTAAATATCCTTTATCAGTAAATTCTGTAATGAATTTTTGCTTAAGCGGTTTCCATTCACCTTTAACAACTTGACTATAATCTTGTCCATCATGAGTCATTGTAACTTTTTCTGGAATGCCATCGCTATTTAATACATCACCAAATCTGTATTGGTCTAACAATGACTCTACTTCAAAATAACGCCATGTTTCTGTTTTTGTCACATTTCCACTTGGCATGTATTCTGTTTCAATCATATAATCATTTGTATTAGGGTCAGTAACATAATCTGTACCATTTTTAAAAATTATTGATTCTACATTCATAACGTTTAAATCTGGTAAAATCACTTCCATAAATGGCACTAAATCAGAACTTTTGATTTCTCTTTTATATACTTTCGTTTCTCCAGCAAGTACTATTGCTGTTTTTTTTATTATATATTTTTCTATAATACCATTACTATTTCTTTTTGGTATGATTTGTCTATTAGAAATACCATCACTATTAAATTGTTGTGAAAAATCTACATCTTCTGTCAGTTCAAATACATATCTTCCAGAACTAACTACTGTTCCTTTTTTTATTGTTGGAGCATAAGTCCAATCTGGTGTTTGTATGGCTGCTGTTACATCATAATAAACATTCAATTCACAACTAAATTCTACTTCTGCCATTGAAGCCTTTCTACCAGGCACTCTAAAGCCATTACTTCTAGCCAAAGATAATACAGAATTTCCTTCTTGGGCACTATTAATATTGGTTTCTTGAAACACTCTATCAATATGAAATGACAAATCATCGGCTACTGCTGATACAATATCAATGAACCATTTACCAACAGAAGCATCTTTAAAATCTTTTGACATTTCTGGGTAATATTTGTTTGAAAATTCTTCTAGTTCTGTTTGAAAATCTTCATAATTTCTTGCTAAATAATTTATTTTAGTTTCCATTCTATTTAATTTTAAAGTTGAGTGATTATAGTATCACTTGTTTGATAATTTCCTTGTTTTATTATATATTGAATACTCACATATATTCCATGAGAATCATCATCTCTTCTAAAAATGTTAATATCTGTTATGTTAACATTTGGTATATAAGTAGTAACAGCACTTTTTACTTCTTCTTTGACATTGTTCCATGAAACATCATCACTAGGTTCAAAAATAAATCTAATTAGATTAGTACCAAAATTCGGATTTCGTACTCTTTGACCTTTAGGAGTAAAAATAACATGCATAATGTCGCTTTTAATGGATTCTTGAAGGGTGGTATTTAAATCTACAAAGAATTTCTCATCTCCTTGTGCTGTAAATGGATATTTTATGTTGTAATATTGTACTACTGCCATAATTTTTATTTTTAATATAAATATAAGAGTTTTAATTATTTATAATCTATAAATAATTTTTATTTAGTCAATAAAAAAAGGGTTAGATAACATATCTAACCCTCTCTAACTAAACTCTTTTTTATCTCCAAAACTTGTAAGTAATGTCTTTTTTATGATAAAAAAGTCTCTGATTTGTGGTTTTAATGTTCAACGCACCATATTCCTCTCTATAAGCTCCTACTTTAACAAAATCAAATTCCGAGAACATATCATCTTCTACTTCATCTCTACCACTATAAACTGCTGTTTCTATATTATAATTATCTTTAATGTATTTATTTAATCTTAATAATTCATCTTTATCATTCCCTTCCCCTAAGAAAAGAAAACAATTTACACCATTATTTTTTTTTATCAATTCATCAATGACATCTGTAGTTAATTCATCACCAATATTCTTAGCTAAAAATGAAGAATGGCAACCTTTACAGTGATTTTGGCAGTTACTTACATTAACTGCCAATGTTACTTTATCTGGTATTTCTTCAAATACAACAGAAGTCATATTTTTTATAAATTTCACCATATCAATTAAGTTTATTATAAGCTCTCATATGTTCTTCACCTTGTCTTGGTTCACTAAATGAAGAAACTCTTTTTAAATATCCAATTATTCTTGTTAAATAATCTAAATCATGACTTCCACAATGAGGGCACACATCTAAAGTATGTTTAGATATATAACCACAATCATTACACACAGTATTTTTACAATTAAATGTAAAATAATTTGTACCATTTTCAGATGCGACTCTCAATAATTGTCTATATTGTTCAAATGATAAATGCTCCTTAATATTTGCATGATAAGCACTACCGCCATCCAAATATTGGACATAATCTTTTCCATGTAATTTCATTTTATCTAAAATAGATAAAGAATCATCTTCTGGGTTAAAGAAATAACTACTATACATGCTATGTTTAGTACTTACAAAGTAGCCATCATTTTTATCCCAATTATAATTCTTAACAGAAAGATTTTCTCCTGGAACAAATTCAGTATTATACATACATTCTCTTGTTCTATCTTTAGCATTACATTTGTTAATTGTTTCCAATATCAAATTAACAAATTCATTATAATCTTCATTTGGACTGATTTCTAAATCCAAAAATTCAGCAGCATCTGTTAAACCATTAACACCAATTGTCAAATATTGTTTTTTCATATCAATAAAACCAGCAGAATAAACATCTAACATATTAGCATTGTAAAAATCTTTTATTATTTCATTGAATGCTTTTTGATATTTATGTACTCTCTCAGTTATATCATGTATTTCATTTTTAATATACTCATACATCTTATTCTTGTCTCGACATATAGCATCATCCAATTTAACACCATCATTTAATTCTACATTTTCTATTTCAATAAAATACTTTCTAACAGCATCTTGTATTACTCTATTTAAGTTAATAGTCATAACTGATTTAGAACCAGTTGCAACTGATGCAGTACCCATAGAAAATTGATGTGTAGTGTGATTCAAATCATCCATAGAATCTTTTAAGGAATTTCTTAAACGACAACAAGAACTTAAACTATCTGGACTATCTGATAAATAGCAGAAAAATGAATGACCTTCTGCCCACATTTGAGAAGTAAAATCAGCATATTCTTTATCAACAATGTCATGACCATCAGTTAACATTGCCATAGTTTCTACTGGAAATGTTAGAACATATTTAGTTCTTTCTTCATTAAACCATTTCATAAATTTCTTTTGAAGCCAACTCAATGTTTCCCAACATGGTTTTGTTCCATCTGGAAATGTAAATTCTCCAAATACACCATCAAAATATGGTTTATCAAAATATCCAACATTCCAAAATACTGTCTGATAACCTCTGTTACCTGCTGGCATGTTCATAGAATGAACAACTTGTTGGAAGCAATTTTCAATAACTCTTTCTAAAGTTCTTCCTTTAGCATTTAATTCTACTTTTTCACCTAATTTATCTAAATAATCTTCTCCATAATCTTTACGAATGAAATAATCCATATACATAAAAAATTCTGGAGTTGCTACTGCTCCTAAGAATTGAGATGAAACAGAATAGACTAAATTAATAAATTCTCCACAGAAAGATTTTAAATCTGTTGGAGCTATAGACACACCGCCTAATTTCGTTAATCCATCAATCAAGAAAGGATACATAGTGATAGCTACACAATATGGCATTCCTGGTGTTCCAGTCTCATCATGTTTATAAACTCTATGACTTTCTAAATCTTTAATATATTGGTCAGCTAATCTCTTAGAATATAAAGATTTTATTTTATTATGCATAATATATCTATTCTGCTTAATATTATTATCTTTATATAATTCTTGACCCATTGTAACAACATTCTTATTAGAAACATTTGCATTAGAATCATATTTAGAACCAGTAGCCGCATTAGATGCTGCAATGTAATTTTGAATAAAGTCATTTTTCTTTTTTAATGTACTATTATCATTATTATCATCATTATGTTTCTTAATATAAACTTTTGCAACACTCTTATTAATTGTCATTAAAGCATCTTCTACCTGTCTTCTTATCTCTTTAGAAGAAATTTTATCATAGATGAACATATTAGAGATAATCGAGTTAATCAATAACTCATTACATTCCTCACCGCAACTATTATAGGCTTCACAGATACCTCTATACACTTTTTTAGAGTCAAATTCTTCAAATGAATTATCACTTTTTCTTACTTCCATTATAACTATTTTAATATTATTTTTTATTATTGTTTTAATAAATATCACTCTTAATTGATATATTTTTGTCCAATAATGGGTACAAAAAATTAATGCTCACTTAAAGTTGTGAGCATCAATTACTTCAAGTAGAAAAAATTTTTATTATTTTTCTCCTTGTACTTTTTTGAAAATTTCTCTTGCTAAATCAAGATTCTGTTGTTCTTTATTTTTATTGTAATCCATCATAGAATCAAACTCATCTACATGGTCAGTAGATATACGACAAGTACCATTATTGAACTCAACACCATTAAATACCTTACCAGATTTACCTGCTCGGTTCTTCAATATAGCAATTGTAGCAAGGTTTTTATCCATATCTTCCATAGTTCTCGCAATAGACATAATGATATGACCAATCTGAACTTTTTTAGCTGACCCACCTGCTTTATCCATTGTAACCAATTCAAGATTAATTGAATCTTTCGTTCCTTGTGTTGGGACCCATAAGGCAATATCTAACTCTCCTGCCATTGATTCAAGTTTACGCATTGTCTTTCCTTCCTTATTCCACTCATTTTCCCCATATAACAATTGTTCTGGTTCAACACATTCGAAATAATCCACAATAACCATATCTGGTTTGAAACCAGCATTAATTAATTTTTGGATGTATCGTTTCAACTTTGAAGCACTAACTTCTCCGCTTGGGAATCTTTTAATAAGAAGATTATTTTTAAGTAAATCCCTATCTTCAAATTCTGTTAAATACTTTTTAACTTGTTCTCTAAAATCTTCTTTAGATAAATCTTTTGCTTCAATGCCAGATATACGAGCAAGGTGTTTTCTTTGAATCTGTTTTTCTCTATCTTCAAAAACAATTTGAAGTACTTTATATCCAGAAAAATTATTCTGTTCACATTTATATGTAGCTGCATAGGAAGCCATTGCAGTGGTCATTGATGTTTTACCAAAAGAAGTAGGGCCAATAATAACTCCTAATTCTCCTTTTCCCAATCCACCCTCTAAAACTTCATCAACTTTACCAATCCCTGTTGGTATTGGACAACGGTAATCATCAGATAATACTTCTTCTATATTATCGAATATAGAAGTACCCATATCTTCATCTGTTCCTTTATTTAAGGCTTCTTGTAATAAATCTACACAACGGTCATACTTAGATATATCTCCATCTCCTGCAATTTTCAAGATTTCATTTGCAGTCTTAATAATATTTTGTTGTTTGAAGAATTTAAGTGCTTTATCTCTAATAGACTCTGCCCCCTCACTAGAGGTTTCCATTAATTTTTTAATGGTATCTTCATAAAATTGAACTTGTAATTCTCCACTAGCTTTCGAACGAAGCTCAATATTCATCATTGAATATGATGGTACAACATCATAAGTTTCAAAATATTCTTTTAAAACCCCAACATAAGTCTTTAAGTTGGGGTCTGTAAACATATTTTGGTCAATAATATTATTTAAATCTCTAAAGAATTTATGGTCATCCATAAATGACTTTATCAATTTGTATTGAAAGTCTACTCCCAAATAACCTAAATTATCTCGACTGTTTTTTTTAGCCATTGCTATAATTCCTCATTATTAATTAATATAGTGAACTCATATATTTTCTCGTCTTATTTTGTAATGATTTTTTAATATCATTAGCCATTCTATTAAAAGAAAGTTTATTAGACAATAAATATTTCTTATCACTATAAGAATCAGTAATGGTATAATCTGATGATTCACTATAAGGAACACTACAAGTTTCACATATCATTTTAATAATTTCTGGAACTAAATCCTGTTTATCTCCTACCATTGCTTTCAACAATGAATTATCAAAATTCAATCTCGAAGGGTCAATATCCTCAAAACGAGTTTTCTTATTTGTAATATCTACACTCTCCCTAATAAATTTAGGGTATCCAGAACCATCCCAAATCTGGGATAAAACCTCTCTCTCATTGTCTAAGAATGAGAACTTGAATGTGCAATCCCAAGCATTGCTTAATGGTTTTGAAAACTCATCATCCACATAGTTTTCATCATACATATACCATGTATACACTCTTGATTTACTTTTAAGGTCACTGTCAATCATATTAACAATATGATTAATTGTGTCTTTCAATTCCAAAGAACTTAAAGATTGTTCATTGAAATTATTAATTTTAAAGTATCTCTGACAGATAATATTATCATTAACAGTTAGAATGAATTCAAAACGTTCTTTACGATACTCTTTAGGTTTATTTTCCATATTTACTTTTTTTAATAAAGTTAAACTTCTTTTTCTTTTTTTACAATGCAAATGTATAGATAATTTTTATAAAACACAAATTTTAAACTATTCTTTTGTTAAAATTTTAACATCCACATTTTCACTATTGAAAACATATCTAATATCTTTAATCCCTTCAATTGTTTTAACCATAAATAATTTTGTATCTTCTGTTATAACTTTCCTTTGTTGTTGGTCAGACATAAAATTATTATAATTCTCAATAATAAAAAATTCGTCAAATAGAGCCAAATCTAAATAAGATGGTATATGTTTGTATATGCCAGTAGATGCAAAATGTATTGCAAATCCATATTCCTTAGACATTAAACATTTTTTATTCAAGACATCATATTTAAATCCTTCTCCTATAAAAAAAGATAACATATTTTCTATCATTGAATTCTTCAAAAGAGAATTGGAAGCGTCATGGTCAAATATTGCAATATTAATCATTTTACGGTTATCACCTTGCATAAGGTTAGAAAAAATTTCCATCAACACTCTAAAAACCAAAGCAGTAGTGCCACCACAATTTCTATTCTTTAATACTACAGTATTTTTATTTGTATAAGTTGATATTAATAAATCTTTAATAGATGGATATAATTTATTTATATAAGCATTTTTATCTATTACCTCAATAATATTACTTATCATTTTATAATTTAAATCATTTATTATTTTTCTCATAATATTTTTTTTCTTTATCTATTATCCTATTAAAAGTTGAAAAGAATGTGCTAAATCTATTATCATCAATTAAATCTACTATATCAGCAGACATTATTATTTGATATAAATTAGCAATACTTCTACCTTCTGGGTCAATTGGAGCATACATAATATTTTCCATTTGCTCAATCGCTTCTTTAGTAAGTAATGGTTCTTTAAGATTAATTATTTTTTTATTAATCTCAAAAATATCTTTCCCTTGTGAGCCAGTAGTAACTCTATTAAGTATGTTTTCAAGCGTTTTAAGAGGTTTTTTCTTATTTTTGATACGTTCATCCAAAAGAGACTTAGAACGCTCTAAAATCTCTTCTAAAGTAACTTCTCGTTCTTTTACTTCTGGGAATAACTTAAAGAATGTTTCTTCACCCATCCCCTTAATTCCTTTTATGTTATCCGAAGAATCGCCACATATCATTTTTTTTAGAAGAACATTCTCATGTCTATATCCCATAACAGATACATGATTTTCTGGAACTATACCCATTTTAAGAGAAGGGACATAAACACAAACATCATCAGCAATTAATTGAGTTAAATCTCTATCACCAGACATAATGATAATTTTCTCATTATCTTTTTTATGATTTACATAGTAAGCAATTAAATCATCACCTTCCACTTCATCAGATATGACTTGCCTAATAAATAATTCTTCAAGACATTTCATCACAATTTCTTTTTGTCTATCAAAACATTCCTCTTCTGTCTCTTTATATTTGGTATTATCTATTTCTTTTACATTTTTACCATTATAAAAAGCTATTGTTCTTTTGACAAAATCATTAATATTTTTATCATAATCCGATTCAGATTTTAATTCATAATGTTTGTCTCTATTAGCCTTATAATCTTGATAAATTTGGTATCGTAACTGTCCAGACTGATTTCCATCCCACATAACATAACAGTGTTCAAAATCTCTTTTTGAAAGCATTATTTTTAATTGTAACAAAAATTGAAATATGCCACCAACTTCATCACCATTTCTATTAACTCTTTTATCAGCACTAATTGCAATTTTAAACAAATTATTACCATCAACTATTAGAGTATAAAATGGTTTTGGTTTAATATCATGCGTTTCTATTATTTTTCGTCTTATTGGTTGATTCATAATATAAATTTATATAAAATGGTGAGAAGAACATCTTCTCACCAAAAAAAGATTAATCATAAGATTCAACTTCTGTCTCTTCAAATTCAATATCTTTAGCATCAATCGCTAAATCAGCTTCATTTGAATTTGATAATTCTTGGATTCTTTTCAAGATTTCTCCAATATAAGTTTTCTTATAAGCATCAATTTCATCTGGCACACAAAGTCCATTATGAACACACGCAATTTCTCCTTCATATGTAATATTAAATGGAGTAGGTAAATGATTCTTCGTTACCTTAATTTTGCTTATAATACCATAGTTATAAATCTGTCCTTTAGCAGTAGCAGATAATTTTTTAGTAGAAGCCTTTCCAACTCCGCCTAAATGAATAATCAGTCTAGCAGCATAGAAGAAACTTTTACCACCTTTTAATTCAATACTTGGAACTCCGCCCATACTGGACATACTATCATTCCATATTTTATTAACACACACAAATGAATTTGTATAAGGAGAATCAATTTTTCTTGAAGATGGTATTCTATTATTTGCAATAGTATTAAATGCTTGACTCAATGCTCCTGCATCAAACATATTATTACCTGTTTTGGAAGAATATGATTTAAATGATGGAATACTACCAACAGAGTCCCATATAAAACACATTGATTGTTGTATTTCCCCATTATCTTGCATATCAAGCAATGTATTAATAGCAAATGCAATATCTTCAATTACAGCAACTTTACGTTTAGATTTTGTTTGTTTACCTGTTGAATAATCATTATTACCATATGTTTCAGCAAGAAGAGCATTATCAAAATAAATGAAATCTCCTTCATATGAAATAATTCTATTCTCCATTTCATATGTGACTTCACCTGTTTCAGTGTCTACTTTTTCTACTTCTACATCTCCATAAATTGGTTCACATTTCATACCACACGCTTGTGCATATGAAAAATCAAAGTTACTTTCTGTTTCAAAAATTACTGGTATAATTCCTTGTTTTATACAAGCTGAAATTAAACAGTTTTTTAATGTAGATTTACCAGTGTTTGCCCATCCAGTAATAATGGACATATATCCTTGTGGAAAACCAACTAATTTAGTTGCATTCTCAAATGCAGGGGGCATTACAATCCAATCAATAGGTTTATCAGCGTTTGATTTAGATAAATCATCAACACTCTTTACAACTAAACCTAATTTAGATTTAATATCAGTAATATTAGGTTTTACAAATTCTTTTTTCTTTACAGGTTGTTTAGCCATATTTATATTTTTTATAAATTAAATTTAAGTATTTTCTATTTTCTTTTAAAATAACATTTTCGACACATAGGAACATATTTATCATCCCCACCAATCATAATTTGTTCTCCATCTGAAATTATATTTCCATTTGAATCAATTCTAGCATTAAATAATGCTTTTTTACCACAAGCACATCTTGTTGTTATTTCTTCAAAATCATCACAAATTTCAAATAATCTTTTAGAACCATCAAACATTTTTGTTTGAAAATCTGTCCTAAGACCAAAGCACATAACATCTACTTCCAAATCATCCACTACTTTAGCTAGTTGGTCTATCTGTTCAGTAGTCAGAAACTGGCATTCATCAATTAATACCCATTCTACTTTTTCTCGAAAAGATGCTAACATTATTTCAGTATGAGTTTTTATGCATTCGAAAATATTTGTATCTGGATATACTGTTACACATTCTCTCTCAATACCTATACGAGATTTAATTATTGATTCACCATCTCTATCATCAATAGATGGTTTTAAACAAATAAAAGGAATATTTCTTTCTTGGAATTGGTGAGCATTAACTAATAATAAAGTAGTTTTTGCTGATGACATTGTGCCAAATTTAAAGTAAAGTTTAGCCATATTATAACATTGAAATTAATTTACCCTACCTTTTATTGATAGGGTAAATCATTATTTAGAAAGGAAGGTCATCATCAACACCTTCAATTTGAACATTATTTCCAGAGACTATCTGGTCTAATGTTTCATCTGTTTCAGATTTTGGTGTAGATGTTTTAGCTTCTTCCTTTGGGGAATCCTCTTGTGTAGAGGAAGTTTTGTCTTCATCTTTCTTTAAATCAGCCAAATTTACATAAGTTTTTTGGTCTTCATCAAATTTTGGAACTCCACCCTCTAAAAGAATTGACAAATAATCATATGTTTTTGTTTTATAAACATCTGACCATTTTTTTGAGTCAGCAATCCACGCTTTAGCTTGATTAGCATCTTTAGATAAAGGAGAAGAAAAACCTGCATCTGCAATAGTAATTGATGTTTTACCATCATTTGTTTTTGTCAAGGTTAATACAATATCCTTACCATCATTAACATCAAAAATATTATATTTTAAATCTCCAGATTCTTCATATCTCAATTTAAACAAATCATAAATTTTGTTATAAATTCCATCTTTTTGCGTATGAGTAAAAACCCAAAATTTGACTCCATCATCTTCATGACCACGTTCAATACAACGAACCACCCATTTTTCCTTTGCTCTATGAGCATACTCTACATTAGAGTAATTCTTCTTATCAATATCATTAGTTGCCGCAAACATCAATTGTTTTGCTTTTGCTGCGGTTTCACAATAAGGACATCTCGTATCCTCTAATTGCAACTCTTTGTTATGATTTGCACACACAAAACTCTTCCATCCATTTTTAGAAACAGACTTATTAACTTTTACTGTATGCATGTAAATTTTATGAAAAGGAGAACCACCATCTGGTGAGAAAGGTAAAAGTCTAATTTTTATAGTTTTAGTACTTTCACCATCTTCTAAGCGAGCTTGTAGGTAATTTTTAGCACTAAACACTTGCTCTTTTGGAGCATTTAGAGATTCATTTTGAGAGAATACATCCTCTGCTGACACATTAACATTTAAAGTTTCCATTAAATTAAAAATTAAAAAAAATTATTATTAAAAAATTAAAATTATATATACGTATATCTTTTAAATTACATCACAAATGTACATATTTTAATATTAAAAAACAAAATTTCACACACAAATATTCGCTATTAACCTAAAATTAATTAATAGCGAATAATCATGATATGAAATTAATATTAATATCCGAATATTTTCTTAAAATCTTGATTTGCATATTCATCATCTAATGAATCAGAAATGCTTTTGAAATTGTTGTCTCCATCAATTTCATCTTGTGTAATCACATATTCTTCATCTTCTTTACCTGTCGGTAAATCGTTATCTGAATATGCTTCATAATTACCAGTTTTAGCTTTTCCTTCCCAATAGTCTTTTGGGTTAACATTAAAAGGATAAGAATCTAAAGACCTTAAATTCAACTTCTCTGTTGGAGTTGGGTTTCTCTTCTCTATTTCTTGTTTTAAAGCTAATATTTTGCTATCATTTTGTTGAATAATAGTACTTAATGTATCTATAGTAGATAACAATTTATCAATCTTTGAATTTACTTCCCCAACTTCATGTTCAGTTTCTTCTTGCGAATCAGTTAATTCATCTACATCAATAACTTCCTCATCATCACCTTCCATATCAATTATCTCTTCTTCTCCACCCATATCTGGCATTGCAGGTTGTGGTGCTGGAGTAGGAGCTGGCATTGGGGGATTTTGTTGTGGAGTGGCTGGTGCTGGTTCTGGAAATGAATTTTCAGCATTCCCATTATCTTGCATAGCTGTATCTTGTTGTCCTTGCTGATTGTTTGCGTCTGGCATTGGGGATTGATTATTCATATCATCTCCTTGTTGTTGATTTTGATTATTTTGTGCATCATCTTCAACATCATCCTCACTAAGTACATCATCTGCTCCAATAAAAGTATATTCACATAATTTTCTAAATTGTCTTTGAGACTCTAATAGATTATGTTCTTTTAAATATTCTTTATTCATTGTTCTTAATCGTTTAATACTTGTCTATTATCTTCTGTTATAACAATTTTTGAACTTTCTGTTCTTTCAATTAAACCTTTTTCTTTTTTAACTCTTTTAATGTTTTTTTCATTTGACATTGTTTGAGTTAAAATTTCTTCTGCTTTTATGATTTTTTCTTCGTCATTCATAACAATACTATCTTTTACTTTATTATTCTCTTGTATGTATGGATGTACAAAAACTTTTTGTACTTTTTTGGTAATAAATCTTTGTCCCATCTTATATATTTTTATATCAATAAATATCCCTTATTGAAGAAAAATACACTTATTGTCTATTTTTGTTATATCCTTGATAGTCAATTCCCCATGATTTAACAATATTAATTTATTCTTATACATTGACCAATCTATTTGAATATCTTTGTTATCCAAATTTCCATATGTAACATTATTTGTTGTTTTGATTAATGTATTAAGCGCATTAATAGAAAATAAACAGCCATTCTTAACATGTACTGGTGTCGCTCCCTTAAACTTACTTTTAATATCAATCTTATTATTTTTCAATTTAAAACTGACTAGATATTCATCATCATTTTCTTCTATTTCATAAACATAAATTCTATCCGTTTTAATTTTAAAGTCATTTCTTAAAAACTCTATAAATGATAAAATTTTAGTTTTTAAGATAAATGTAGCAATCAGCATTCCATTAGTCACCATATTTCATTTTAATGAATAAAGATAAGGTATTATTACCTTATTATTTCCTAGTATACGTTTTAATTGTAATGATAAAAAATCATCATTATCAAAAAAAACATTAGATTTATTACTCTTAATAATTCTAATTATTTTACTCTTTTCTACATTAAAATAATCTAAAATATCTAATGATATACCAATTACTTTATTGTCATAGTAAATATAAATAAAAGAATTATTATGACAATAAATATACTTAATTTGTGGCGAATATATAAAGTTTAAAACTTTTTTTAAACCACTTATCTTTAACTTTGTGAAATCTATATAATAATAAGAAATCCTCTTACTAATGTCATCAAAAATAGACTTATAAAATTGGTTTATATCTCTTTCATAATCAGTTCTTCTTTCCTCTCTTGCAAATGTCCAAGACAACTTATCATTTATTTTTTTATTTAAAATTGATGGTTTATTTTCATTATATATGGATATGACATTTTTCCACCCCACTATTAAAGTAGGTCTGGTATAATCAATTTCATCAGTAGGAGATTTAACATCAATGAACCCACTAATTCCTTTTATCTTCTTATCTGTCACTATATTAGCTATCTTTTGCATACATATATAAAATATAAATGGTACTTCAAACTTAAAATTATAAGTCAAAAGTACCATTTTTTTTTCAGAAAAACAACTATTATACTGTTGCAAGTCTATAATTCATAAAATCTTCCACATCTTTTATTGTTATCTTATTATCCTTGTTTCTATCCATACCACTATTAGCTTTATACGCATCACTTGGATATTGATAAATAATAGTATCATAACTTTGACCAATCACTGCATTTTTAAAAATTGCTAAATAAACATCTACAGGTCTTCTATAATCTCTATTTTTCAATGTTCTAGTATTAAAATACTTGGCAACCTGCAATATTTGTTGATTTGCGTTCATTTTTAATAAGTCAGATTTTGTTGTTTTTATTTGGTCACATGCTATTTGTGTAAACTGTATTAAACCAACAGCCGAGCCAGATTTATTTGTTTTGTTAGGGTCTAACCCACTTTCACAATACATAACCATCATCAACCAATTAGGGTTAAAATCACACATTTTAGCAATTGACTCAACAGATTTTTGGAAAGCCTCTTTATTTGGGCAATTCTTAACCTTATCTAATAATAACAATTTGCCATTATAGTCTGTTTCATTTTTACTAACATAATCAAGTGTCCAATATTTACTTAATTCACCTCTAACATCATCATTTGGACAACCTAACATGCTTATTACCTCTTTCTTAATTTCATCATTAGTTAATGATGATGGTAAATATTTTTTAGCAACAGAAGTTAAAAATGCCCTAGATAAATTAACACTACCACCTTGATTACCATTAACATAATTAATAGAACCCCATCCATTTGACGCTGTTTTTCCTGGTAAACCTTGACAAGATTGAAATATTTCTCTTTTATCATTAATACCTTCTTCTATTGCAGTTGCCCTATTATTTGATTTTAATCCATATCCATAAGATGCAATATGTAAACAATTATTAGGATAACTAAGACTAGTCGATTCTTGACTTGAACATTCCCATATCATTTGTCTAATATATTCATGATATGTACTTAACATTATATCAAACACATAAGCCAATGGCTCTTTCCCATCAGGCGATTTATATCTACTTTTGTCAACATTTGTTGGTATTATATCCATAGCACATCCATAATAGTGGTCACTATCACTATTATCTGTTCTAAGACCACTACTAATCATTATATCAAACCCTAGGTTATCTTGTCTAATTGTATCTCTCAATGCATCAAATAATCCTCTCAAATGAGGTCTAATATTATGATAATCTATGTCACTATATTTTCCACCTTCTTTAACTTGATTTTCAGTATATACATAATGTGAAATAAAATTACCTTCTGAATTATTGGTTGAACGACCTAAATTATTCATCATATAAGTACCAGTTTCATCAGAATCAATTTTCTTATTAAGAATATTCTGGTTAAATGGTTTTGCACTTCTAGCTAATCTTACACCTGTTATATGTGTAGTCATATTACCAGGAACAATATTATGTTTAACTTTTGTTATGATATATGTACCACTAAACATCTCTATGTTCAATAATTGAAAATACATCATAGGTTGTACTTGGGCACATCCCATCATTGTTACTTCACAAGTATATGAATTATTTGAAAATATTGTATACAAATCTTGTCCAGTAAACGATAAAACTTGTGGTCCCTTTTTACCTTTATCAGCAATTATATACATTGATTTAATTGACTGTTCAGTAGAAATGGGATTAGCCATATTTATATTTATATTTTTAAAATAACTCTGATATTGTTTACCAAAAGCAACTCCAAATGCTGGTATATTATAACCATAAGTTTCTTTAGTATTTGCCAATACTGGTAAAAGTTTAGTACTTCCATCAATGCAAAATGCATCATTTCTAAATCCAGAACCAGGTATATTAAGATTCTTTGATGGTTCATGACTATACATACATAAAAAATCTGGATGACTATCTTTATTGGTCATTTGAGAAAATGGAATAGGTTTAAACATTTTTTCCATTAAATCTGGTTTAGACCAATCAGCAAAATTATGTACAGCTAAAAATGTCATACCATTATTTGCTAATATATCAGAAATAACAGATAATAAACTATTTTCTTCTGTCATATCCAATAATTTTTGTGCAAAATAATTCATATTTATTACTAATTCTTTACCGATTTTTCTATAAAAAGAATCAATAAAATGAAATTGTTGATTAAAAAAATCTTCTAATGAATATGTCTTTTCATCATTACCAGATAACCATCTATCATATAAAGTTTTTAAATAAAGATATAAAGCAATATTCATATCTTCATTATATGTTAATATTGCCCCATCATTAGATTTAGCCCTATTTTTAGCTTCTTCTGATTGTTGATTCTCATATAATTTTTTTATTGTTTCAAGAAATGATGACAGATAATTTTTAACATAATTCTTATTAACCATGATTAATTCACTATTCAAATGCGAACTATTTTCAAAATTTCTCCAACCACTAAGTATTAATCCTACTGGTTGCATAACAAATGAAGTTACTTCATTAATTGTTGCTGAACTCTCTCTATTATAAAGCACAAATGATTTTCCATTATCAGATAAATCTATACTTATATAATTTTCAACAAAATTCTCATTAAATGTTCTCTTCAAAAATGCTTCTGGATATTCACCATTAAATAATTTTTTACCATTTCCATATAATACTTTCCAACCATTAACAATAGCTCTAAATTCATTAGAATTCAATGGTTTATTATCAACACTCATTAATTCTAATTGTCTATTATATCTAATATATGAATTATCTACCCAATTTAAGAAATAATCTATTAAATAATTTTTGATGCTTGTTCTAAGTTCAAAAATACCACTTAAATCACTTCTATCTATATCAATATAATCATTACCAGAATTACTATAAATAGGGCATAATTCATATCTATTACTAAATGTTAATAATTTTTTATACCCATCTTTTCCAGTATCTTTATAAGAGAAACTTGTATTCGACTTTGGTTTGAATATAAAACAATCGGTATTATTTTGTTTATAATATCTTTCTCTCCATAACAGACCACCAATAAACAATAATACACCTTTTGGTATTATTTGACCATATTCAGTATCCAAATTCTTCAATTCTTCCATGAATAAATCATATTTTAAAGGTAAAGAATGTAAAAATAAAATTGCTTTACTTTTTAATGCAACATCTGATTTATCATTTTCATTTTGAGCATAAAAGAAATCTAAACCATATAAACTACATCTTTTTGTTGAACTTGTTATTTGTTTACTATCATTCTCATATGAATAAAATGATGGAATTGTATAACTATTTAAGTTAGACAACTTATTACTTCCATTATTTATCATTTCTTCATATGTTTCTTCTTGCCTTTCTAAAGTTTTAATTCTAGTAGATTCTTTAATAGAGTCATAATATCCTACCTCCATTTCTTCGAAATCATCAGAAAAATCAGTTTTACTAAAAATATTTTCTTTAATGTTACTATTATCTCTCAATAATAATGGCATTATTCTATTTCCTTCATATGGAAGTATAGTTTCATCAAAACCAAATTTTCTTGTAACAATTGAATATGATGAATCATAATATTTTCTATAAAATGCGTTTCCATATTCTCCAGTTAAATAAAAATTCCATTTTATAACTAAATCACTACATGGTTTACCATCAACTTGTAAGTTTGCAACTTGTGTTTTTAATGATTCAATATTGTTAACATTTTCATCAATTTTAATGACGTTTTCATTTATTATGTCATTTTTGTCTTCTTCTGTTCCAATATTATTATCATTACAAGTATAAAATTTATTTAATGTTGAAACAGGTATTTCTACCACTTTATCTTTATTAAATAATTCATTATTATATCCTTCAAATGTTCCAGGTGATATTGGAATAACTGAATTTGTAACTTTTTTTCCATCATTTGTCATCCATTCGTTTAACCAAACAAATTTATCATTATCTTTTAATAGTGGCTGATGTTTTCCTTGTTTTAACCATGAATAATCCCAAGCATATCTCTCATCTTTAATTTGAGAAGGAAGATTTGCTTTTAACATTTCATACAAATCATCACCATTGTTAAAACCACTAATACTTTGATAAAACTTCTCACCAAAAATAGAATATGTGGAGAATAAATTATATGCTTCTACTTTTCCTAAAAATTTACATATATCTTGTTGTTTATTAATACTATTATCATTTCTAGCCACTCCCAATGCTTTCATCATTCGTAATGCCACATGACCAATAACATCAGTCACATCATCAGATGACATAGTAACTGATGGATAAGGACTATTAGTAGAAATTAAATCATTAATTGATGTTGGATATGGAATTGTTGTGCTAATATTACTAAGTTGATTTAATGCTTCATTTATTTTACCTTCCAAATTCGCCATAATACTGATAGATTTACTTAAACCAGCAATCAAATTAACTTCTTCCATATTGTATGGAAGATTACCAATCCATGCATCAGTATACACATCTGAACTTTCAGATACATTAGAATCTCTTGATGGTTTGGCTTTATCAATATATTGTGGAAATGGTGGTACTTTATTGTCAGTACTTATCACATCCATATCAGTATTTTCTAAAGTTATACCAATTCTATTTACAGTTCTATTATTATCTGCATTAATTGTATTAGCACAAGAATATATACAATGTAACAATGTTTCCAAATGAGCAAATATAATTTTCATTATATTCTCTACAGTAGGAAGGAATGCAAATGCTTTTTCCATTGCTTCCAATTGAAATTCATTATATTTAATTGTATTATTAACTAATAAAGTAGTTACTGCCTTAAGTTCATTTTCAGCAATTTCTATTAATCCATTATCAGAAAACAAAAAACCATATGAAGCCAATTTACTTCTACCATTATTCCTAGTTTCTTTACTTTCATTTTTAGTCATTTGTAAAAAACTATCTACAGTATTTATGATAGTATTATTTGCACCTTTTTCAATTAATATGTTATTATTAACTAATTTACATGGAGTATTAATATCTTCTGGTATTTCAAATATTTGATATGTATTATATTCTGGCATATTTTCACTATCATCCTTATTTGGATAAGGTAATTGTGAATTATACTCTTTGTTATAATCTTTAATTAAGTTTATTAAATTTTTTCTTCTATCTCTATCTATAATACCATAAGTATCATCATTTGCTTGATGACCAAGCGATATATTTTTTTTAGTCAAAATAAGCATTTGACTATAATCAATATTTGTCGAATTAATGTCAGTTATGATTTTACCACCTATTGAAGTATTACCAACAACATTATCTCTGATTGTATTATAATATTCTTGATATAGTCTATATATTTTCTCTATAGATTCTTTTCTTGCATTTAAACTAACATTTTCTTTTACAACTTCTGATTCTCCAGATAATTGTTCTATTTTAGCATCAGCTCTTGCAATTTGTTGTTCAATTTCCAATAATGTTGGCATTGTTTTAGTTTTATCAATTCTAAAACGACCATTATTAACATTATTAATCCAATATTCTCTGCCAACATATGTTGAATATGGAGCAGCTTTCAATAATCTAAATGGAACATCACTTAGTAATGAATAATTATAACCAATCATTTTAGCAACAGCTCCAAAATTACCTGTTTTAGAATCAAATGTTGCTCTAAAATCACTACACGTTAATTGATATGTTACAGCATCCCCATATAATCCTTTTACTTTCAAAGTAAATTTAGGATATGGAAATGTGAAAAAACACTTGAAAAAACTTCCTGCTGTGCTTTCTTTTCTTGAACTATCTGGAGTGTCATGTGCATATTCTTCTGGAGACATCAAAGACACTCCTTTAACATCTACAAAATTAATAGTTACTACTGGTGTAAAATATGAATCAAAATCAATATCAATAGATGTAATGCCAAACATCTCATTATTTAAACCATCTTTCGCATCTTCATAAGTTAAATCTGTGAAAGATGTAGTTAGATAACTACTTGAACTATTTTTATTTAATTTTGTGCCACTTAAAAATGATATTGAATTTCCAGATTCTAATTTTGAAGCATCCCATGACATAATATATGTATTAGACCCTTTACTACCACGCCCACTTTTGGTTCTTCCAACAACTTCAACTTGTAAATCAACGGCAATACAATAATCTTCTGGATTTTTTATAAATTCATGATTATCTGTAATACCATCCTCTTCAACATCATAATTGAGTGCATTTGGTTCTACATAATACACTCTACCATTTGTGGTCATATTACTATATTTCTTCGTCATTAATTCTATTTTTATAAATTATAAAGATTTATTTTAAATAATAAACACTTCTTATTCAACCCCATATGTTGTCATATATAAATCTATATTATTTTTATATTGTTGTAATGTCACATCTAAAGGGTAAGGGATTCTTATTTTAGCATTGTTAGGAATTGAAAATTCCATAGAGCCTAAACTTGGATTAGCCATTAAAATTAACCATCCATAATTTGGATTATTATAATATCTATATGATAATAAATCCATTCTTGTTTTTCCTAATTCATAAACAACTTCTAAATCAGTTGTTTTAACTGGTATTTTAATAAATGGAACAACCTTAATTGTTCCATTCTCTCTAAATTTTTCGTATCTATCATATGTTGCCATAATGATTATATTTTTTATACATTATTTGTTGTCTTAGGTGGTGCTAACGAAGGGTCAAAACCATGAAATTTAATCATTTTTCCTTCCCCTTCACTACTATTTGAATCAGTATCATATTGAACCAAATCGGCTCTATTATCATATACACTAGTATTAGCATAAAAATTAAATGATACCGCATTTTGTAAACGAGCAATCGGTCCTGCAAGGTCTGAACCACCAATAAATTTGAAACTCAAATTAATATCACATATCATTGGTTGTACTCCAATACCTTCTGGATTTAAATCCCATTGTAATGGCTCAAATTCAATTGACATGTTTTCTATTATAATTTTAGTATTATAAAAATCACCAATTCTTAAAACACATACAGGTGGTCTGCCAAATGCTAAATTATTTGCAGTAGCAGCATATTTTCCATCAGTCGCCCCAATAGTGTGTCCTTGTCTTGTACATTGTTGTAAAAATGTTAATCGAGCATTAAACCCTTCTGGAGTAATTGAATGAAATGCAGGGTCAAAATATTTAATTTTTTCAACCAATTTTTTATGCACTATTGGGTCAGTAACACCTAATGTTTGGAAGAAGTTAGATTCATCGTCATATCTATAATGATTTTCAACAACCTCTGTTGGAGTTTGTGCTGTAATAACTGTTTCATTAATTGAATAATCTTTCCATACTAAATCTTTTTCATCCCAATATTCAATATCATTCTGATTTGATGCAGTAGATTTATAACGACACTTTTTACCATCTCCATCCCAAAAAATATTTTTTTCATTGTCCACTTTAGATGTTATTGAATCATCATTACCTTCTTGCTCTGTATCTCTTAATTTATCTACTATTATTTCTTCATAACTAATATATATTTTAGCACATCTTAGAACTTTAGCATCTAATGAATTTATATCATTGTTTTTAACAGTAGAAATACCAGTAGCATTATCAATTTCAAAATCATTATTACTTAATGTAGAAAATTCCGATTTTGTTTTTAACCAATCTATTACTGATTTGGCTCTATTTCTTGCCAATTCTTCATTTCTTCTATTATTAACTGTTTGACTTGGATTATTGCCATGACTATTAGAAATACCAACAGCCCTTACTTTTGTTATTTTATTCTTTTTAAAGAATTCTTTTAACTCATTAACCCTATCTTGATTAGTAATCAAAGAATTTAAAGTATTAGTACTATCATTAGTTAATGCAGCAAATACTTCCAAAAAACTATAATTAACTTCTTCATCATTATGTTTAGTATTATATGAATTTATAACACTAACATCAGAATTCAATTTAAAAGATTTACTATCAATATAATTTGGTTTCAATATTAACCTTTGATTAATAGTATTATTATCTACACGATAATACCATTTTAAAGTTTCAGAACCATATTTTCCAATCATTGGTATTGAATCATCTTTACTAATAGAATCTGATTTAATTTCATATCCATTACCTAAATTTCCTTGTAAAGAAGATAATGGAACATTTCTTCTTGGTATTTTAGCATTTTTAACAATATTATTTGCATCTTCTGTAGAACCACTATATTTAGAAAAATCATATTCTTTTTGAGTTCCATTACCATTTACTAAATAATTCATAGCAGGAACTTCACTTGTTGGTTTATCATCCATTCCGCTATAATTGTTAGGATAAAATACATAAAAAGATATTTCTCCAGTTTCTGGTGCAATTGGGTCTGGCTCTACTGGTACTAATTCAGCCTGTTTCTCTTCTGGTTGAGTAATTTTTTTTGGTTGGGTAATATTAAATGGTTTACCTTTAATAGTTCCACATCCAGCAAAAAATCTTAAAAGTTCTTGTTCCAAATCTTCTGTGGTTTTTCCACTATTTCCATCACGATTTTCCCAATAGTCAATAATTGAAGGATGGTCAACAAGTATTTTGAAACTTAAATTACCACTACGCTCTGTATTAGCATAACTATACACACTTTCCCCACGACCAATAAATTGACTAGATTCCCAATTCACTGATACATTTTCACTAAATTTAATATCATATGGTGGAAACCACATAATTCTTCCACCTAATGGACCTCTTTGTTCGGGTGATAATGCTTTTTCGTATTCATTTCTATTAATTCCCTTCCATGCTAAGTTTTCTATTGAAAACATACATTTTTTAACCTCAATACCATTACTATCTTTACTTGCATTAGTTGGAGTAATATTAACAAAACCATTATCATTTAAAACAGAATATTTCCATAATCTATCCCCACCAGTACCAAATGAATTAATTGTTGGTCTTGAAAATGTCCAATCTTTTTGTAAGTTAGCAACTCCAACTTCATCACTAAATGGTCTAATAAGATGTTCAACTTTACCATATTGATGATGCCATGTCCACACACGACAATATGGATTATCATAATTGTTAGTTTTTATACCTTGTTTTGATTCATACGCTTCTTTAGTTAAAAGGTTTCGACCCATTGACATACCAAAAGTAGAATCAACAGCAGATTGGGTTAATGATTTATCATGTGATGTACTATCAGTTAATCTTTCAGTATGAAATCTTGATACCAATGTACCTAATTTATTTTTAATAAACAACTGTTTTGTTTTATATAATATATCATTATCATTTGCTTGTGCTGGAAGTGATGCAAAAATACCTGTATTGTATGAAGAAATTGGAGATATATCAATATTATGTTCAGACCATTCATACTCAACATCTTCTACTCCAGTAGTATTTACATCAAACATAGTATCTGGATATGTTTGATTCAATAAATCACTATCTAATAAACCATAATTCTTATAATTTGGAAAATATGATTTTTTTGAGAATCCATATTTTTGTAAATTACTATTATTAACTGATGAATCATATGCGTATGTACCATCTGGATTTAATATGTAATTTCTTCTTTGCAATAAATTTTTCCTTAATGCATTAAATGATATACCACCCAATTGGTCAATCAATGCTTCATTCCATGATTCTGTTTGTCCTGTATCAATTTTATCATAATAATATAATTCATATTGATTACCATTTTCATCAAAGTCATATAAAGTTTTTACTTCTCCAAACATTGAAGATGCTTGGTCTAACAAAAATGGAGTTGAATATAATACTTTTCCTGTTGATTCATCTCTGTTAAATATTCTAGTAAGATTGTTGATAGTAATATCATTTACTCCTAATATAGTATCCAAATCACGAGTAATATACTTGTTACCAGCATTTCTCTTTGTATTAACAAATGCAGCATTATCCAAAGTGGCAGCAAACATATAATTTGTAAATGTTCCTAATGGAGTATCACCAAAACTGTTATTGTTAATATTAGTCATATTAACATTATTAAGTGCTGCCCATACATTAAAAGTTCTTACTACACCTACTTGTGGAAAATCAAATTTAGTTGGAATATTTACATGATTACTATAAACATAATCTAACCAGTTAATAAGAGTTAAATCATTTGAATAAACTTTATATATATAATCAATGTAATTACTATATTTACCTCTGTATTGGTCATTATAAAGCGATTGTGGAAGAGTATACTCATTTTGATAGATATTATACAACTCACCCACGTTATTACCTACAGAGCCATTAGAATCGTAAATACCTATATTCCTATTCAATGTCTCTCTTCTAATATCAGAATTTTTTCTGTAAATTCCAATTACCCTTGAAGACAAGTCACTTTTTTTTAAAATATTATTTGAAAAATTTGTTATTTCCATTTTTTTTTGTATTATATACAATATAATATACTATATTATTTTATATAATATATATTATAATTTATATTAATAT
>ERZ1673753.304-NODE-304-length-69058-cov-7.751648_pt1 | contig 69058 bp, 51 predicted proteins | sample MGYA00580201_ERZ1673753 | MGnify/ENA primary metagenome ERZ1673753 (study PRJEB41218, sample SAMN15661747) | gut metagenome | host: Homo sapiens | place: Canada: London | collected 2015-08-20/2019-03-30 | study: EMG produced TPA metagenomics assembly of... | reverse complement strand
TCATTACCAAACATTTTAATTTAATTTTTTGTCCAAACTTTGGGGTTCACTTCAAAAGTCGGGCTTTTTTATTTCGCTCAGCTTATTTTATCGCCGTTGAGTTTGTTTTCGTATATAAAAAATCCCTGCCTCTTTTCGTTTTCGTAACGCTCCACAGCCCGTTGATACTTGGCGGACAGTTGCAGCATATATGTATTTTTCTGCTGCGGACTCATCTGCGCCGCCGCTTCGCTGTCCATGAGCCGCGCAATCGGATTTGTTACCACCTCGTCTCCCGACAGAATGCCGCACACCCTTCTGTAAAACTCCTCCTCCGCGCTGTGCTCCCTGTTGTAAAGCTGATTTTTCAAGGCCTGCTTTTGTCTGTTGACCGCAAAATCCGCGCTGCCGCCGTTTGTCGCGGCGACAAGTTCAAAATAGTTTCTCTGATTTTTGACGTCAGACCAAAAGCCTTCCTTCAATCTCTTTTTTGCCTGTTTAGCATAAGCTTTGAACAATGAATTTGCCATAAAAAACTTTCTCCTCTATCTGTTTGATTTTTTTGCCGCGCGAAAAAAGCGCACGGCGTTTTTTAAACGACATGAAAAACGACGCAAAACAAAAATTTTGCGACTGCTTGCGTACACTTGAATTTTTCGGCTTTTGCGGTTAAAAAGTTTTCTGCAGCAAATTAAAAATGTTTCTTAAAGCGTTTTTGAGATTTTTCGTTGGGAAAAAAATTTTGAAAAGCCGCATAAACTCGTTATGCGGCTTTATCATGTGTAAAAAGTAAGAATTTGTTTTGTTTTCAACCTTTGGAGTTGCGTTTTCTCGCCGCCTCCGCCTTTTTCTTGCGGCGGACGGAAGGCTTTTCGTAATGCTCCTTCTTTCTCAGGTCTCCGATAATACCGTCTCTGGCGCACTTTCTTTTGAATCTTCTCAAAGCGCTGTCCAAAGTTTCGTTTTCGCCTACTCTGATTGTGGACATATGTGATTTCGCCTCCTTTCCGCAACGGCGGTAAGATTTTCGGAAATATCCCGACCGTGTTATCATATCCCATAACCGGATTTTTGTCAACGTTTTTTAAGGGATTTTCTCAAATTTTCATCCGAATGGTTTTTCAAACAAAGCGCGGCGTTTTTGCCGCAGTTTCATTTAAGCGGAACAAGCTTTGCCGTGAAGTGTCTGAGTATAGGCGCTTCCTCTACAATCTTGTAACCCTTGACTTTGTTTGCGTGCTCCTTTATGCTAATCAGCGCGTCGGCGATTACGTCCAGATGCGCCTGCGTGTAAACCCTTCTCGGTATGGCAAGACGGGTGAACTCGAACTCCGCCTCCTGCTCCTTTCCCGTAACGGGGTCGCGGTCGAGCATGTAGGAGCCTATGTCGCAGCCGCGTATGCCCGCTTCGAGATAAAGCTCCAACGCCAGCGCCTGTCCGGGATACTCGTACCAGGGTATATGGGGCAGCAGCTTTTTGGCGTCGACAAACACGCCGTGACCGCCTACGGGCGATTGATAAGCTATGCCCGCGTCGTCCAGCCTTGCGGCAAGATACTCCATCTGACCGATGCGGTATCTGAGATAATTTTCGTCTATTCCCTCTTTAAGACCTATGGCAAGCGCTTCGAGGTCTCTGCCGCTCATGCCGCCGTAAGTCACGAAGCCTTCAAAGGAAATGCAGTTCTGCTTGATTTTTTCAAACAGCTTTTTGTCGCGCGCACCCACAAGACCGCCCATATTGACAATGGCGTCCTTTTTCGCGCTCATGGTGAACACGTCGGCATATTTGAAGCTTTCGCGCACAATCTCCTGTATGGAGCTGTTTTTGAACTCCGGCTCGCGCTGTTTTACGAAATAAGAGTTTTCCGCGTAACGCGCCGCGTCAATCATGAAAGGTATGTTGTATTTTTTTGCGACAGCCGCAGTTGCGCGGATATTTGCGACAGACACGGGCTGTCCGCCCGCAGAGTTGTTTGTGATGGTCTGAACTATAACGCCGACGTTTTCAGGACCGTATTCCTTAATCAGCTTTTCAAGACGCTCGACGTCCATATTGCCCTTGAAATCGGCGCGCAGCGTGGTGTCCAAAGCTTCGGGCACGACGCAGTCCACGGGGATTGCTCCCGTCAACGCCACATGTGCGCGCGTGGTGTCGAAGTGCATATTGGATATCGAATATTTTTTGCCTTTGAGCAGAATGGGCAGCAAAACTTTTTCCGCCGCTCTTCCCTGATGAACGGGCTGTATGTACTCGAAACCGAAAATTTCTTTTGCGTTTTCTATCAGATGCAGATAGCTGCTCGCGCCCGCGTAGGATTCGTCGCCCATCATGACGCCCGCCCACTGCGCGCTGCTCATGGCGTTGGTGCCGCTGTCCGTCAAAAGGTCAATATAAACGTCCTCGGACTTCAACGCGAACACGTTGTAATCCGCTTTTTTCAGTCTCTCCTCACGCTCTTTTCTCGTGAGAATTTTCAACGGCTCCACGCTTTTGATTCTGAAAGGCTCGGGAATGTACTTCATCATAATTCATTGTCTCCTTGTCGAAATTCAAGCCGCTTCAACCTTGCGGCTGTATCTGTCTATATTATACTCTCCTTTTCACCGCGTAAAAAAGTTTTTGCGTGAAAATTTTTTTAAACCTTTCGGAGGGCGGTGTCCGCCTCTCCCGCAAGCCCGTCGCGCACGGCTTTTCCGAGCCGCACGGAAACAATCTCGTCCGTTTTGCACGGCTCTTTGATGAAAACCCTGACGTAATTGGGGGTATATCCGCAAACGTATCCCGACGTCCTTTCTTCCGTGAGAACGTCGTCAATTCTCCCGACGTTTTTGGACAGAAAATCGGCTTTGAGTCTGCTTTTGGCGGCGGCAAGCCTTTTTACCCGCTCGGCGGCAACGTCCGAGTCCACCCTTTTGAGCCTTGCGGCAGCGGTGCCCTCGCGCGGGGAAAAGGGAAACACGTGTATGTCGGAAAAGCCCGCGTCAAGACAAAACGCTAGGCTCTCCTCGAAGTTTTTGTCCGTTTCGGAAGGGAAAGCCGCGATTACGTCCGTCGTAATGCCCGCAAGCGGAAATACGGCGCGGATTTTTTCCACCGCGCGCATATATTCGTCCGGCGTGTAATGTCTGTTCATTGCTCTCAGCACCTCCGCGCTGCCGCTTTGGAGAGACAGATGAAAATGCGGGCAGAAGCCGCCCTCCTCCATTGCGTCAAGCAGCTCGTCGGACACGACGCTTACTTCCAGACTGCCCAGCCTCTTGCGCGCGGGCACGTCCTTCAAGGCGCGGCAAAGCGCGGCAAGGCTCGTCCCCGTATTTTTGCCGTAAGAGCTTATGTCCACTCCCGTCAAAACTATTTCCTTTGCGCCGCTGTTTTCCGCCTCCGCCGTCACGTCTCCGATTGAGCGGCTGCGGCTCCTGCCGCGAAGATAAGGAACAATACAGTAGGAACAGAAATTGTCGCAGCCGTCCTGAATCTTGATAAAATCGCGCGTTTTGCAATGCGCGGCAAATATTTCCCCCTTTCGGTACTCCGTCGGCAGCTCGTCGCGCAGGCAGCCCGTCGAATTGAGTTGCTCTATGAGCCTGAGCTTGTCGGCTGTCCCCGCGACAAAGTTCACGTTTTCCGAAAACTGTCCGCCGTCGTGCTGAGCGGCGCAGCCGCACACGAGTATTTTAGCGTCGGGATTGAGTTTTTTGCAGCGCGAAATTGCCTGACGCGATTTGCGTTCAGCCTCGTTGGTCACGGCACAGGTGTTGATAATATAAATATCCGCCTTTTCAAGCCCCTCGCAAGCCCGATAGCCCGCGTTTTTCAAACCTGCGACAAGCTGTCTGCTTTCGTAAAGGTTGGTTTTGCAGCCCAATGTAAAGACGCTGACTTTTTCTTTCATATTTTCCAATTGTTGAGACGCTCGTTCAAAACGCTCAGCGCGTACAGCCCCGCCGTCTCTGCTCGCAGCACGCGGCGACCAAGACTGACGGACACGGCGCCCGCGTCAACAAGCAAATTTATTTCCTCCGTTTCAAAGCCGCCCTCGCTGCCTACTATGACGGCCACCCTCGTCAGCTGCAAACGCCCGTCGAGCGCGTCGGAAAGCGTCTTTTGGCTTTCATGCTCGTTGCACAGCAGCACAAGGTCGAAATCTCCGAAAAAACGCGGCAGCTCACGCAAACGGACAGCTTCCTTAACCTCCGTGACGAAAGCTCTGCCGCACTGCTTAGAGGCTTCCTTTGCAATTCTGTTGAACCGTTCGATTTTTTTGAAATCCGCCTCGGCGACGGTGTTTCTGCCGACAAACGGACGTATCTCGTCCGCGCCAAGCTCTACAGCCTTTTGCAGACACCAGTCCATTCTCTCCCCCTTGATAAGCCCCTGAAACAGCGTGACTCCCACGTCGTTTTCGGCGGCGCAGCAGGAGACGGAAAGGATTTTGAGCCGCACGCAGTCCTTGTCAAAGCTCTCTATTTCACACTCGCAGTCCCTGCCGTCGTTGAAGCACACGATAAGCCTGTCCCCCGCCTTCATTCGCAGAACTCTGCTTATGTGCGCAAACTCCCCGTACAAAACGATTTTGTCCCCGTCAAGGCAATCCCCGACTCCCGCGAAAAATCTTCTCAGTCTCGTCATAACGGCTTTTCAGGCGCGACAAGAAGCGCCGCGCTCCACTCTCCCTCCGTCATAGTCTCCTTTGTTTCAAAGCCGTTTGCAGCAAACAGTCTCAGAGTTTCGTCAAGCCGCCCGCGCAGAATGCCGCTTAAAACGACCTCCCCCGCAGGCAAAGTCACGCGGGTTAGACTCGGAGCAAGCCGGGCAAGTATGTCGGCGGTCAGGTTTGCCGCGACCACGCCCCTTTCCTTGACGTCGTCGCAAAGATTGCCGTTTAAAAAAACGCAGCTGCTTTCCAGCCCGTTGAGCGCGGCGTTTTCCCTTGCAGCCGCGACAGCCTGCGCGTCAAAGTCTACAAGCACGGCGCGTTTGGCGCCGAGAAGCAGCGCGGAAAGCCCCAGAATACCGCTCCCGCAACCTACGTCGACGACGGTTTTTCCTTTCAGATTTACTTTTTGAAGCAGTTTGAGACACATCGCCGTCGTCTCGTGAGAGCCTGTTCCGAAAGCAACGCCGCTGTTGAGTTTGAGAATCGGCTTTTTCGAGTCGGATTCGAGCCAGACGGGACACACAACCAAGCCGTCCAATTCAATCGGTTTGAAATTTTTTCTCCAATTTTCAAGCCACTCTCCGTCGTCCCCGCAGGAAAAGGATATTTTCAGCGAGCCGCAGTCGGGAAAATATTTTTTAAGCTCCGCAAGCCTTTTCTTCGTTTCCTTTTCAACGCGCTCTTTGTTTTGCGGAGGAAAAAAGCCCCTGACCGCCGCTTCGTCGGGATAGCTTTCAAGAAGCCCCTCTTCCACATAGTCCCAGCCGCCGACAAGCAGGTCGTTTCTGTCGGTTATGCTCACCGACTCGCCCGTGGCCTCGTAGAGAATTTCCGCCACCGCCTCCGAAGCCGCCGTCGTCGTCATAACGCAAATTTCACCGTATTCCATCGCGTCAATCCCGACTCAAAAGCGCGTCGATTACCATTTTTGCGGCTTCCCACTCGGTGCGCTTGTTTTCAAGCATGGCTTTCCCTTCTTCCGTCATTTCGTAATACTTGCGCGTTGCGCCCATTCTTTCGTCGCCCCAATTCCCTTTGATGTAACCGCAGCCCTCCATTCGGTGCAGCGCCGAATAGACGGACTGCTCGTTGGGCTTGTAGAGTCCCTTGCTTTTGCTCTCGATAAAGCCCCTGATCTCATAGCCGTACTTCTTTCCGTCCGACAGAGAATTGAGTATAATCGCTTCCACATGGCCGCGCAAAACGTCGCTGCTCAAAATTGCCATATTTTTTGCCTCCGTTTACATTTTTCCCTAAAATGTTATGTCACAGATAGATTAACATATCAATTTTATATTTGCAACAAAAATACGACAGAAAGACGTAAAAATTTGCAAAAAGGTGCACACTGTTTGTTACTAAACGCGCAGTGCAACGGCGACAGTATTGTGAACAAACGGAAAAAATTTTATATTTTGCGTTTAATTGAGTTCTAAAACTCCACAAATTGTGTTATCATTGTCATAATAATATAAGGAGGTGAAAATGCGACCGAGAAACCCTTTGAAGCTCGAAGACTGCAAATCCCGCGAAGAGCTTTTCGATACGCGAATCATGTGGTTTTTGTTGGAACACAACGAGCCGGCAAAAAATTTCCGCAAGGACGGAAGCTACGTCGGCAGATTAAGCGACTATTTCAGGGATTTGAGATATTTTTGCTTCGGGAACGGTTTTACTTTTCAGTCGGACGCGTTTTTGCCGGGCAGAGAGCATATAGAAAAATTTTTCTTCGCTTTTTTCCGCGGAGTGTTGAAGGTAGGCTCCTGCGTCGAAAGGCACTTTGTAACCATGTGCAAGCCGCCCGACTTCCTTATGGGAAAGCTTGTGGAAAGAGTCAACGGCAGACTTGTCGTACGCGACAACAACATTCACGGAGTTGTTTTCAAGGAGGCGTTTCTGTACGCGTTGGGTTACAGAAAAACTGAGAAAAATTTTCGTCAGGCACAATTATAGAAAAAACGGAGCCGTTTGAGACTCCGTTTTTTTTTATTGCGTTTTGCCGTTTTTTATTTTTTCGTTAAGTTCGTCAAGCTCGGCAAGATATTGCTTGCGTTTCGGATAGTTTTTTAGGGAAAGCTGATTCTCGAATTCCGCAAGCTGCTTTTTGTTCGTCTTGTCCACGTTGGAGGGCACTTCCACCAAAAGCCGCACGAACAAATCGCCCGTCCTGCGACCGTTTTTGATGCCCTTGCCGCGTATGCGCAGCGTTTCGCCGTTTGCCGTCCCCTCCTCCAATCTGTGCGTGACCGAGCCGGACAGCGTGGGTATTTCCACGTCGCCCCCGTTCACCGCTACGGAAAAGGGTATAGGCACGTCCACGTAAAGATTGCAGTCGTCCCGCTTGAAAAGCTTGCTCTGCTCGACGTTTATTATTACCAGCAGATTCCCGTTTACGCCGCCCGCGGCGGCGCTTGCGTTGCCGTATCCGTTGATGGACATGATTGCGCCGTTTTCCGTGCCGGCGGGAATGTGTATGGTGAGAATCTTTTTCTTGCTGACCACGCCCGCGCCGTTGCATTTTTTGCAGCGCTCGGTGACGATTTTGCCCGCGCCGCCGCACTTGCGGCACGTGCCCACCGTTACCTGTCTGCCGAAAAAGCTGTCGCGCACGTACTGCACGCGCCCCGTGCCGTGACATTCGTCGCACTCCTTTACGCTCGAACTGTCCTTTGCGCCCGTGCCGTTGCAGTCCGGACAGCGCTCAAGCCTGTTGAGCTTGATTTCCTTGCTTGCGCCGAGAGCCGCCTCCAAAAAGCTCACGTTCACGCTGCACGTTACGTCGCTGCCGCGCGGCGTCTGACGCTGCGCACCCGCGGAAGAACGCGAACCGCCGCCCATAAAGCTGCTGAAAATATCGAAAATATCTTCGAAGCCGGCTGTCGAAAAACCTCTGCCCGGACCTCCGAAGTTGAAATTTTCAAAATCCATTTCGCCGCTGTCGTACTTGCGGCGGCGCTCAGGGTCTCCCAAAATTTCATACGCTTCGTTGCATTCCTTGAATTTTTCCGCGCACTGCTTGTCGTCGGGATGCAGGTCGGGATGGTATTGCTTTGCCATCTTGCGGTACGCCGACTTGATTTCGTCCTGCGAAGCGGTTTTGGATACGCCTAAAATCGCATAATAATCTTTTTTTGCCATGTTATCTCTTTTTCTGTTTATTGTAAAATGCCTTTAAACCGCCGATGCGGACGGTTTCCCGTCCGCTAAGAAAGCTCATTCGGCGTCCTTGATGTCGAAATCGGGATTGCCGCTGTCGGAATCTCCTCCGTCGTTCTGTCCCGCGTCGCCGCCGTTCTGCGCCGCATTGGCGTTCTGCTGATAGAATTTTTGGAATATTTCGGCGTTGGACTTGGCAATACGCTCGGTTTCCTTTTTTATTTCCTCGATATCGCCTTTTTCAAGCACATCTCTGCCCGCCTTGACCTCGGCTTCAAGCTTTTCCTTGTCGGCAGGCTCCAACTTGTCGCCGCTCTCGCGGATAAAGCTCTCGATGGAGAACAAAAGCTGGTCGAGACTGTTCTTGACGTCCACCGCTTCCTTGCGTTTCTTGTCCTCCTCGGCGTACTTTTCGGCGTCCTTGACCGCCTTGTCGATGTCCTCCTCCGACAGATTGGTGGAGGAGGTGATTGTCACGCTCTGTTCCTTCTGCGTGCCGAGGTCCTTTGCGGTGACATGGACGATGCCGTTTGCGTCGATGTCGAATTTGACCTCTATCTGAGGGATTCCGCGAGGGGCGGGAGCTATGCCCGAAAGGCTGAACTGTCCGAGCGTCTTGTTGTCCGCCGCCATAGGTCTTTCGCCCTGCAAAACGTGTATGTCCACGCTTGGCTGATTGTCCGCCGCGGTGGAGAACACCTGCGATTTGCTTGCGGGTATCGTCGTGTTGCGTTCAATAAGCTTGGTAAACACTCCGCCAAGCGTCTCTATGCCGAGCGACAGAGGAGTTACGTCCAGCAAAAGCACGTCTTTGACCTCGCCGCCGAGCACGCCGCCCTGTATTGCCGCGCCGATTGCCACGCACTCGTCGGGGTTGATGCCCTTGTAAGGCTCCTTTCCCGTATATTTTTTGACCGCCTCCACTACCGCGGGTATACGCGTCGAACCGCCTACGAGAATAACTCTGTTTATATCCGAGGAGGAAACCTGCGCGTCCTTCATCGCCTGCTCCATGGGTTTGAGCGTTTTCTTGACCAACGACTCGGTCAGAGCGTCGAATTTGGCTCTTGTCAGGTCAACGTCAAGGTGCTTGGGTCCCGTCGCGTCCGCGGTGATAAAGGGCAGGTTGATGTTTGTCTTGGTTGTGCTCGACAGCTCGATTTTGGCTTTTTCCGCCGCGTCTTTGAGTCTCTGCATTGCCTGCTTGTCTTTGGACAAATCTATGCCGTTGCTCTTTTTGAACTCGTCTACAAGCCAATCTATAACAATGTTGTCGAAGTCGTCGCCGCCGAGCTTCGTGTCGCCGTTTGTGGACAGAACCTCGAAAACGCCGTCGCCTATTTCAAGTATGGAAACGTCGAACGTACCGCCGCCCAGGTCGTAAATCAAAATTTTCTGATTTTTGTTTTCGCCCTTGTCCAGACCGTAAGCAAGGCTCGCCGCCGTAGGCTCGTTTATGATACGGAGCACTTCCAGCCCCGCAATCTTGCCCGCGTCTTTTGTCGCCTGTCTCTGACTGTCCGAGAAATAAGCGGGAACGGTGATTACCGCCTGAGTCACCTTCTGTCCCAGATAAGCCTCGGCGTCCGCTTTAAGCTTTGACAGCACCATAGCGGATATTTCCTGCGGGGAATATTTCTTCCCGTCTATATCTACGGTATAATTTGTGCCCATATGTCTTTTTATTGACATAACCGTTCTGTCGCCGTTTACTACCGCCTGTCTTTTTGCAACCTGACCGACAAGCCTTTCGCCGTCCTTGGTAAAAGCCACAACCGAAGGGGTGGTTCTGCCGCCCTCGCTGTTGGGCACCACCACCGGCTCGCCGCCTTCAAGCACCGCAACGCAGCTGTTTGTCGTTCCCAAATCGATACCAATAATTTTTCCCATAATCGTTTAACTCCTTTTATTTCATGAATTTACTGATTTATTGCGGTTTTCAGACTCCGACGCAAACCTGCGCGTATCTCAAAACCTTGTCGCCGTAGCGGTAGCCGTTTGCATAAACTTCCAGCACGACGTTTTTTTCCTCTTCCTTGTCCGTTTCCAGACTGTGCACCGCGTTTGCGGTGGCGGGGTCAAAGGGCTGCCCCAGCACGTCGATTACCTCCACGCCGCAGTCGGCAAGCACCTTGTCGAACTGCCTGACTATCAGGTTGAACGTCGTCATGGTGACCTCGTCAAGCATTTCCCTCGCCCTGTCGAAGGTGTCGAGCACGGGCAAAAGCTTTTTTATTACGAACAGCCTGCCCTCCTTTTCGCTGTTTTCCGCCTGAGCGTTGGTGCGCCTGCGATAATTTTCAAAATCGCTTTTCAAAGCGGCAAGCATATCCAGATAAGAGTTTCCCTTTTCTATCTGTTTTTTAAGCTCCGCCTGCTCCTTTATCAGAATCTCGTTTTCCTTGGTCAACCCGTCAATCAAAGCTTTCGCGTATTCCCTAAGGCGCGGCTCGTCCATGGCGTCCATTTCTTCGGCGTTTTGCGTTAAAGTCTTGTCAGACTCCGTTTCCGTTTCGGGCGCGGTCTCTGTCTTTTCTTCGCCGCAGTTTTCGGGCGTCCCGTTTATTTCCTGTTCCTTTTCCGTTCCCATATCGTTTTTGTCTGTCATTTTTTACTCCTCTCCGTCGTCGCTCAAAACCTTTGCCACCAGAGTGTTTATGTGCTCCAACACCTTTATTACCTTTCGGTAGTCCATACGCACGGGACCTATGACTCCCGCGCTGCCCAGCGTTTTCTCGTTTACCGACAGCCGCGCCGAAACTATCGAGCAGCCCTCCTCTATGCCCGTTTCCTCGCCGATTTTGATAGAAAAATCTATGCCCTCGCGGGGCTGCGAAACGGCTTCCGCCAAACCGTTGTTGTTTTCGAGGCTTGTGAGAAAGTGCTTTGCGCGGTCTACGTCGCTGTACTCCGGATAATCGAAAATCTTTGCTCTGCCCTCGGTGAAAACCTCGTTTTCCCTGTGGTCGGCAAGCCGCACGAGCAAATTGAGCACCTGCTCGTAAAGGCTTCTGAACGAACGAAATTCCTTCGCCACGATTTCCATAGGTCCCTGTCTGTTTTTCAGCTCGTCGAGACTTTTTCCCGCAAACATACGGTTGAGCCACTCGCTCGCCTTCGACGCGCTTTTGTCGTCCAGATTTTCCGTGCGGATGACGTTGTCCTTTAAAACCTGCGTGTCCGTCACAATGACGACAAGCGCGCTGTCGTCCGAAATGGGCAGAACGGTTATGCTCTTTATACATTCGCTTTTGGCAAACGATTTGACGGCAACCGACGTGTAGTTTGTTATATCGGAAATCAGCTTGGCGACGTTTGCGACAACGCCTTCGACGCTGCCCATCCTGTCCGCGTAACTCTCGAAATACCTGTCTATAAGCGCCGTTTCCGCGCCGGTCAAAGGCTCGGTTTCCATCAGCTCGTCAACGTACAGCCTGAACGCCTTTTCCGACGGAATGCGACCGCTGCTCACGTGCGGCTGAACGAGATAGCCCATGCTTTCCAATGCGGAAAGCTCGTTCCTGATTGTCGCGGACGAGCAGTCGGGCAGATATTTTTCCTGTATGTCCTTGCTCGACACGGGCGCCGCGTCCTGAATGTAGTCCTCCACTACGGCAAGCAGGATTTTTCGCTTTCGCTCGGACAAAATCATCTTCATCCTCTCCTTTTGCAGCGTTTTTTCGAGAGTGTTAGCACTCATATAATGCGAGTGCTAACAACTGCTAATAAGATAACACCGCTTTAAAAAAGTGTCAAGCATTTTTTCCATGTTTTGAGCAACTTTTTTAATTTTTTAGAGCGGTGTTTATCCGTTTATTATTTTTTGCGAAAGAAACCCGAATTATTCGTCTTTAACCGTTTTTTCTTGTTTGCAGATAGTTGAGAAACCATACGTAATCCTCTCCGAGCACGCTTTGCATACCCGTGTCCGACAAAAACAGAGAGAGCGCGTCTGCCGGACTCAAACCGTCGAAAAACTCTTTGGTTGCGGAAAGAATTTCCTTTTGCTTCATGCTTTTTAAAGCGCTTTCGCCCTGCCGGTTTTTTATTTCCGCAAGGCGCGCAAGTCTTTCCCACTCGCGCCGTTCAAGCTCCTCCCGACGTTCTTCAAGCGCCTTTTCGTACTCCGCTTCCTTTTCAGCTACGGTATTGTTGTATTTTTCCGCTTCCGTTTTTTCTTCCAACGCCTTTTCTCTCAGTTTTTCCGTCTCCGCTTCGAGCCTTGAAAGAAAGTTTTTTTCCGTTTGGGAAAGGGAATCGGAGGCTTGCTTTTTCAAGGCTTCTATTTCTCTGTCTATCGCCTCCGCAGTTCCGTCCCGTTCCGCTTGAGCGTCGCGGCGCAGCGCAGCCGCCCTTTCCTCCGTCTCCCTCACGCCCTCCGACGCGATGGAGCTGCGGGCAATATTCCTTGCGAGAGCGTCGTTTTTGACCTCGCGGACGGCTTGCTCCCTTTCGCTGTCTATGTCAAGCAAACGCTTTGCCGCCTCGGCGAAGGCTTGGTCTTTCAAAGCCGACTGTTTTTTAATTTTTTCTTCCGTTTCCTTTCCTATTTTGCTTATTGCGGACTGTCTGTCCGCTTCAAGCGCCGTTTCCGCCTTTTTTCTCAGCTCGTCCTCGGACGGCATTTTGTAATCCACGGTCTTTAAGCCCAACGAATCGGGCATGTCCGTCTCGGGTTTTACGTAGGTTTCCGAATACCTGTCGTTTATTTTGTCCAACTGCTTTTTATAGTTCTCGTACTGCTTTTTTACGTTATCCTTATCCGTCATAATATTCTCCTCAAAAGTTTTCCGTCCCGACTGCTTTATCCCTGACGACAAACAGACTGCTGCCGCCAGCAAAGCACGCCGCGTCGCAGAAGCACACCTTTTGTTTCTCCGTCAGACGGAGGGACGCCCCGTCGACGTATGCCACGCTTGCCAAGCCGTTTTCTTCCAGCAGCAGCTTGAGAACGCCGTCCTCAAAAACCGCGTCGGTAAGTCCGCTCAGTCTGAGTCGCGCGCCGTTGACGTACAAACCGCTCTGCCCCTGAACAACAAGAACAGAATCGCCGTTTTCGTCCGTCGGCACGCGCACCCTTGTCGCCTTGTCTGAAAAGGACGCGTCAACGGCGGTTTCCTGCGAAGCAGTCGCCTCGCCGTTTGAAAAATTTATTATCGTCCTGAAAAGCTTTTTGTCGCGAATGAAATACATTGCGCCCGCGCTTGCGGATATACGCATATATGCAAAATCCGCTGCGTTTAAGGCAAGCGTTGCCGCCTGAGTCTGACCGAATACGCTCCGACAAAGAATTTTGCCGTCGGAAACGTAAAACAGCACGGGAGCGCCCGCGTCTGAAAGCGCTATTCTGTCCGCTTTGACCGAAAAGCTTTTCAGCTCGCCAAGCGTTGCGTCGAAAATCCTGACGGCGCCGTCGTCCGAAACGGCGTAATACTCTCCCCCTCCCGACACGCAAAAGGCCGCAGCGGGACTTGCGTCCGCGGCTAGGCTTCCCGTGAGCGCGGCGGAGGCGGAAAAAAGCGAGAACGCCGCCTCCCTGTTGACAAAGCATATTTCAAGCGTGTGCTCCCCTGCCGCGCAGTAAAAATTTTTTCGCGCGCGCTCGGAGTATTTTATCGACGGACACATTCTCTCAAGCACCGCGTCGTCGGCAACAAGGCTCACCTCGCACGACCTTTCCGCTCCCGCGTTAAGAAACAAATCAAGCGCCACCGGGCCGCTTTGCTCGGCGAAAAACTTTAAAGCAAGCCTCGACTCTCCCGACGGTACGGTTACGCTTCCGAAATTCCTGTTCAACGTCCGCTTGTTTTCCGAGTACACGCTCTTGTTTTCCAATCGCTCCTCTATTTCCGAAATTTTCAGCGCAAGGCTTTTTTCACTGCTCATAAATCAATACTCCCTGAAAATCAGCTGCGGACGGGACACGCGCATTTTGTCCGTGTCCGCGTCAACTGACAGCCTGAAAACGCTGCCCGTCACGTTGAAGGGCACCTTTTGCTGCCTGTCGGAGCCTCTGACAAATCTTGTGTGTTCCTGTCCGTCGGCCTCCACGCACAGCGTCAAATCGTGCTCCGTTTCTATAAGCGCGTAACGCAGAAGCTTTCTTCTGTCCGCTCCGTCCAAATCCGTCTTGGGACAAACCCAGCGCTTGGGCATCGCCTCGCCGAAAACGCTTCCGCCGTCGTCGAAAATCGCCACTCTCTTTTCGTTGCGGAAACAGGCAAGCAAAAAATTTTTGTCGGGCGCGTTGACTGCCGCAAGCGAAGCGACGTCCACGCCGCGCACCACGGCAACGCTGCCGCTTGCCAAATCCACCTCCACAAGCGCGTTGTTTACGTAATCTCCCTTTTCGCACATCACTCTGCGTCCGTCGTTGAAATTCAAGCGGCAGGCGAGATAATATTTTCCGCCGAAATATGCCGCCCGCGCCTGAGAGTTGTCCTCACCCTCGAACAGTCCCGAAAGCCTGTCCAAAATTTTCACCGTCCCGCTGCCGTCGAAGTCGAACAGCCCGCGCTGAGTCAAAAAAAGGATTCTGTCGCCGCAAACGCACACGGTGTCGCCTATGATTCTGTCGCTCGAAACAAACAGGTGCATGAGCGAAAAACGCGACTGTTCGCCCGTCGCGTAAAAGCGCGTTATTCCGTAGCTTCTGAAAACGTAAACGTAATTGAAAAAGCTGAGCACCTTGAGCAGCGCGCCGTTCTCGTCCGCCATTTCCACAAAGCCCGCCTCGTCGAGGGATATGTTCCAGTTGGTAGGGTCTAGGTCGTCCGAAAACCACAGCGTATTCAAAGTGTCGGGAGAGGTGGCGAACAACCTTTCGCCGTGCACGCAAATGCTTGAAAGCGCGGGAGCGTCGTCGATAACCGTCGGCGTATCTACGCCGTTGTACACGCGCATTTTGTCCTTACCCGAGCAGAAAATCATAACGTCCTCTCCGTTGAGGCGGTAATTGAGCGCTTCGGGCGTTTCCTCGAACTGCCTTTCGTCAACAAGGGACACGCCCAGGTCGAGACCGTTGACATATATGTTGTAAAGCCGTTTGTCCTCCGAAAGCAACAAAATTCTGTCGTCGTTTTTCCGCGTCGGAAGGTCAAAACGTCTGTAATACCAAACCTTTGTTATTGCCTTGTTTCCTATCGTAACCTCGGTTTCCTTGCCGTCAAAGGGCAGCGTAAACGCCGAAAACCCGCCGCACTCCCTCAGCGCGCCCGTCCTTCCCGAAAGATTGTAGCTGATTTTGGCAACGCCCTGTTCCAGAAGAAAATCCTCCGATACCGTGTTCATGCCTCCGCCGAAGCTCTTAACCGAATAAACCCTGTCGCTGCCTCTCAAGCCCTTCAAGGCGTTGCGATAAAACATCAGAACCACCTCCGCGCTTTGACGGACATGGCGCCCTTTTTGCGCAATGCGATTTTCAGACTGTCCTTGTACCTGCCGTCCCACAGCTGCGCTTCCTCGAAAAGCCCGCACACAAAGCAGTATTCGGCGGCGACTCCGAGCGCCGTAACTCTCGCCGAAACGCGGCAGTTTCCCGTTTCCGCCTCGTCGAAAAAGGACTTTTCCTCGGGACGGTAAAAATAAGTTACCTCCGTTTCTCCTTTGACCTTGACAAACAACCCGTCGGGCAGGTGGGAAAAGCGCACGCTGTTGCCGAATTTGTCCTTTACCTCCACGGCTTCGAGCATATCCCGCGAAAACTCGCCGTAAGGTATCGTGCCGTCCTCCGAAAACACCCTTTCGGTCTTTTTAAGCGGAAGATAATCCGTTGCAAGCTGATTGAGAACGAAATCCGTGCAGTCTTTGAGCAGCTTCAACCGCTTGTCCGAGTTGAACTCGGCCTCGACGAAAGCCGTGTCCGCGTCTTTTTTGAATACCTCCTCGTTTACGTCCAGCTGCAAAAACAAAGCCGCAAGACGCACTATATCTTTTATTTTCATTGAGCCTCCTTAAAGCCGGACTTCATACCGATGCGGCGCGGCGCAGCGCTTCCTCCTCGACGCGCGCGTTGTGAAAGTCTATCTCCGCAAGAAGTCTGTCGGCGTTTTCCGCTCGCGTCCTTCTGACAAGCTCCACGGTGCGCGCGTTGAGACGGTTGCTCGGCACAACCAGACAAAAGGTGTTTTTGCCCTGCTTTTTGTTGTGCACTTCAAGGCGCTTGAAATAACCGTTGTACACTATAAAATAGCCGTCGTCGATTTCCTTGAGACGCGCCGCAATATCCAGCGCGTCGTTTTCTATGCGGGTATAATAACCTTGCATATCCGACCTCCTTAAAATTTTTTCCGCCCCTGTTTTCGACCTCCTTTGCGGGCGGGAAGCTCCGTCCGCGTTTAAACGCGGACGGACGGAACAGAATCAGGCTTCCTTTATGCCCGTAATCAGCCCCTGTCCCATGGGCTTTTCGCACAGCAGGTCGGCGTATTTGACAAGAGTCGCGGTGAAAACCGGCTTGTTTGCCACCTGCTTCAAAACTCTGCCGTCGTCCCCTTCGAGCCATCTCCAATCGCACAGTTGGTGCAGCGTGAACTCGGACGTGTTGAGTATGTACATATTTCCTTCGGGAGCGAAACGGTCGGTCACGACGGGTATGCCGTTGTAGGAAATTGCTTTGAAACCGCCTTCCAGATTCATCACGTCGACATTGGTGCGGTTTTGGGCAAGATATTTCTGATAAGCCCTCCTAACTCCGCTGCTGCAAACGATAAAGTCCGCGGAAGAGCCGGATACGTCCTCCATTTCGTCAATGACCTTTTGTATGGTCGCATCATCTATTGCTCCGCTTGTCGCGGCGTAGCTCTTGGGCGACAGCCATTTGTTGTCGCTGCGTTTAAGCCCGTAAAGGTAGTCGGAATCGGAAAAAATTGCGCCGAGTCCCGTTATTTCCTTGTTGAAGCTGCCCTGAACGGTGATTACGTCGTCCTCCGCTATCGTCGAAGCGGCAATGGCCGCGCCCGACAGAGTGATGCTCTTTGCCGTTCTGTCGACGATTGTTATTCGTCTCGAAGCCACCTTTGAAACGCCGTCGCTGTCCAGAACGTCCACAACCATGCCCTCCATTACGTTTTTTACGCTGTCGAGCGTAAGCACGTTGCCGGTTGCCGAGGACACCGTCGCCAGAACGCCGCTGCCGTCTCCGAAAAGCATTCTGCCGAAATTGAATTTGCTCGCCTTTACAAGCCCTTCCATTTCCGCGTTCAGAAGATTGACGAACGCGCCGCTGTTGTTTGCCGACGCCCTCATCGCCTTGTCGGAAATTTCTATTGTGCCGTAAAGGTTTTTGAGAGTCAGCTGAAACTGCTCGTAATTGTTTCCAGCGGGAGCGGGCAAAAGACCGTCCTCCGTTCCCGCGCCTATGCCGCCGTTTGCGCCGTAAGGCACCAGCTTGCGAACCTCCTTGCCCCACACGTCCGTCGTGCTCTGCTTTATTTTCGCAAGAAGAGGATTGACCTGAGTGTTGAGTTGTTCGGAAACCACTCCCAGATACAGTGTTTTAAGCGCGTTTTCGGCGCTTGCTATCGTTACCATAATTCATTTCTCCTTTTCTTTATTTCGGAGAGGCTCGTCAATTGCGGAAAAGAATGCTTTTCGCCATTTCCGAAGCCTCCTCCAAAGATTTCGGACGGCGCTCGGGCGCGCGGCAAAACGCGCCTCCGCCGCCCATAACGGTAGGCAGACGGTAAAAATTTTGTCTCCTGACGTACTCCGCAACGATTTTAGCGGTAAGAACGCTGTCGTTTAAAATACGTCCGAGAAGAAGAGACTCGTTTTCCTCCTGCCTCCCGCTTAAAATTTCCCCGCGGGAACCGACCTTAAGGTCGGGGTCGTCCGTTCCCTTTGAGGGAGGAGGCGCAGATTGCTCCGTTTGCGGAAGAACGCTGCCGTTCCCGACGCAATCGCGCCCCGAGCTCGGTGTGGATTTTTCTTCCATTGTACCGAGCAGCCTTTCAAGCTCCCTCAGTCTCTGACATTTCCGCGTAAACTCTCTTTCCAGAGCGACGTACGCCCTTTCCAAAGCCTGCTTGTCCTTGAATTTTTTTATTTCCCTTTCGTTTTCCATCAGGCGCCCTCCTCCGTTTTAAGCGGCAGGTCGGAAAGCATCGCCTTGTGCAGCCGAATGTGTTTTAACACCGCCTCCTCCGTTTCCCTGCCTGTCTGCGCGGCCTGTCCGCTGATTACAAAACGCACGTGCTCGTCGATGTGAATCTCGTGATTGTCTATATCGAGGGGCACGACGTCCTCCGTCATGCGCAGGTTTTCGCGCTCGGCTTTTTTCACGTGCAGCTGATTGAGATTCTGCGCGGTTTCCCAATTGCCGAAGCCCATCATTTCCAAAATCTTTACCTTGTTTGTGGGGGAAACGCGTCCCGTCTCGTCGCTTAAAAGTCCCGCGTTGAGCAAATCCATAACCATGCTCTTGCGTGAAGCGGGAGTTTCGTTCAGGTCGTTTTCCGTTTCAAACACGACGTCGTCGCTGCTTATGTCGCTGCCGCTGAAATAAAAGACTTCTATGCTGCCGTTGTCGCCCACAACCTTTTCAAGCCGCGCGGCGGTGGCAAACTGCTTGTACAGCCTGAGAATATGCTGCCCTACGGTTTTGATTGCGCCCCGTATCTGTTCCGCGCTGACGGCAAGCCTCGTGTCGTCCTGCTCTATGAGCAGCTGCAGCGCCACTCCGCTAGTAAGCCCCGTCTGAGTTTTGCTGTTTCGCATAAACTCCGACACTCCCGACACCTGCAAAAACTCCGCAAGCAGCCTCTGCTCTTCGAGGTTGAAGTCGTCGGGCACGCTGCCCGAGCTGAGCAGACGGGGCAGATTTGCGCCCTGCCTGTAAACCAGCACCTTGCCGGGCGTGAGCCACTCGCCGTCCACCAAATCGGTGTCTATCGAGCCGTCCTCCACCGCCAGCACGCCCATGGATATTCTGTTGAGAAACTCGTGCTTGCGGCACTTGACTGCATTGTAAGCTCTTTGCAGCGGCACCAGACGTTCTATCATGGAAACGCCCCAGAAGCATCCCGCCCAAAGAATGGAAACCTGCCGTACGAAAGGAAAATCCCTTTCGCCGTCCGTGCCGTTTCTGTAAGGCAGCGGACCCGAATACACGAGAACGTCTCCCGCAACCACCGTCAGCTCTCCGTCCGGATTTTGCTTTGTGGGGCGCGTATACCGTTCTATGACCAGCACGGCGTCCTTTTTGACCTGCTCGGTCACGCCCGGCGCCGTCTTGTTGTAGCTGCGTCCGCCCATGGACACTCCTCCGTCAAGGGAAAATACTTTCAGCTCCTCTCCCTTAACGTCCGCGCCCCAAATCTCCTTGACCTCCGCCGAAGAATAAGCCTTTGCGTGAATAATGCTCTTGCACTCGTCCAAATCGGCGCACACGCTGCTGTCGGGATAAATCTCGAAAGGAGGCACCACGCTGACCGATACGTCTCCGCACGTGTATACCTTGTCGTCGCTTTTGATTTTGACGCCCTTTTCCTTGTCCCACACGATTTTGTAAAACACCGTTCCGCACGCTTCGCTCCACATAGTGCCCTTGTCGATAATTCCGTTTACGGACAGCTTTTCGGAGCAGCTTTCAAGAATTTTTTTTGCCAGCTTTGCGGAATTTACGTCCTTGTCCTCGTCGGTAAAGGGTCTTACCGTCATTTTGGGACGCACCCGCGACAGCTTGGCAAGCCGCGTTTCGTATACGGGCGCAATATGATTGAACACCTGTTTTTCCTGCCATTCAAAGGTCTTTTCGTCCTCGACAAGGCTGTCGCCCGCAACGGAGCAGTATTGATTTCCCGCAAGAAAATTCATATTGAGCTGCCAGCTCAGTTCATACGGTCTGCGCGCCTGCTGTCGTTCCTTAAAATCCTCCTTTATCTCCTCCACCAGCTCCTCGGCAAAACGCTCCGCAATGCTTTTCTCCCTTTCCTTTCCGATTTTTTCGTTACCTTTCTTTTTCATTCAACTCTCCTTTTCTCCGTCCTTTTCTTCGCCCGATGCGCTTTCGAGCGCGAGCAGCAGCCTCGTCCTTTCGCGCAAGAGCTGTTCGTCGCTCAAATACGACAAATCGTTTTGCTCCTCCCTTCCGTTGAGTTCCAGCAGGGTTTTGGCGGCGGCAAGGTCGGGAGAAACGTATTTTGTGGTTATGCGCCTTTTGACAAGCTTCATTTCCTCTCCCACGCTTGCGTATTCGTCTACGTTCTCCTTGACCTTGTAGCCCATAGCCTTTTTGAGCAGCATTTTTTCGACGGAGGATTTGAAATCCTTCTCCTTCATCTGTTTGCCCTAAGCCTCCTGATTAGTTTTTCTTTGTCGCGGGCGATTACGGATTTTTCCTCCGGCGGCTTTCTCGGTTCGGGACGGGAGCAAAGATAGTATCTCAACTCGTCCAGCGCGTGGTCGTCTTTTTTTGCGGGCAAATCGTTGCTTCCCCATCGGTAGCTTTTAAGCTCGCGGATTAAATTCACGCAGCTGCGGAAAATATAAAGCCGCGGTCCTAAGGGAGAAATTTTAAGATATTGTTTGACTCTGTTTATACCCGAATACAAATCCTTGTTCACGCGCGAATTGACGTTTATTCCCTGTTCCGAAAACAGCTCCGACACCGATTTGGAGGCGGCGAGAGTGCGTTGATTTGCCGCCGAATCGATAAAGGCGTCGAGTCTTCCCTTTCCGTCGGTGTGCCAATTGAGCCGCGCCGAAATTTCCTTTATCCTTTCGGCGTGCCAGGCGACGTCCTTTTTCGCCGCGTAGTGCTCGGCAACCACATAAACCACTCCGTCGCCGTCTATCGCGTACCAATGACAGCTTAACGGATTGTTGAGTCCGGGGTCTATGGAAAGCGCGTCCTGCCACTCTTGCGGCACGTCGAAGGGGTCGATAACGTGCACCGACGGGTCGAACTCGGAGTAAACGGGACCGCTCTCCGACACAAACCTGCCGTAACGTCTGCTTTCAAGCTCGTCCTCAGGCATATATTCGGTGAGCAGCTTTATTTCCTCCCCGTCAAGCCACGGGTTGTCCGCCCACTCCATAAAGAGGCACCAAACCTCGTCGTCCCCCGCAGCGTTGAGATAAATTTCGTCGTACACCCAAGTCAGTCCCGAAAGCGGCGTCATGGTGCCGAAAATTCTGCCTTTTCTGTCCATAACGCGCATTCTGCACTCGCGGTAAATCTCATAGGGCGGCTCCTCGTCGAACCAGACGAAATCCAGACTCGTCCCCTGAAATTTGTCCCGACCCGCCTCGCAGTTTCTGAAGCCTATGCGGCTAAGTCCGCCGAATACGTTTTTGACGACTATGTAATCGATGACTCCGTACTCCGCGTCCGACCTGCGTCCGCTTGACATAACCACTTCCTTTATCCAGCTTTTGTCGAGATATTTGAGTATTTTCTGCTGCGCGACGTCCCGCTGCACCTGTGCCGAAAGAGACACCACCCAACCGCAAACGTCGTCTTTGTTTTTCAGGTAAGGATGAATGCCTCGCGCAAGCCACACAGCCTCCACCGCTCCGCACTCCGTTTTGCCGCTGCGATTGCCGCCGAACACCCATTTGTTGCGTTTTTGGCATCTGTGAAAGGCAAGCTGCTTCAAGTGAACCTTTTCCCCCTTGTTGTATCGGGAAAGCGCGCTTTTATCTCTTTTTTCAAGCTCCTTGTCTATGCGGGCAATTTCTTTGATAATCTCCTTCATAAAAATCCATTTTCCGTCAAAACTTTCAGGATAGAATGAGTTATAATGCGTTGTAAGCAAACGGCTTTCGTCCGCACAAGGTCGTTTAAAGCGTCGAAACCGTTGCTTTAAAAACTCAAACCAATCCGTCGGGGACGGTCCCTACCCACCCTTTTGCCTCTGCCCACAGAACCGTCCGTCAGACGTTTAAACGGAGAAAAATTATGAAAAAGTATCTTTGTATCCTAATCCTTGCGCTTTGCGCAAGCCTGCTGCCCGTCTCGCCCGCGCTTGCCGACACGGTAAGCTGGGTAAGAATCACGCAGGACAACACACGCTTTTACCGCAATCCCACAAATATGGACGCGGACATCATGTTCGAGCTTGAAAAAAGCTATTACCTCAAGGTCGTAAGCGAACAGAGTTATTTCTATCAGGTTGAACTGATGGACAACGACAACGGCTTCGTAAAAATTTACGGCTACGTAAAAAAGACCGACGTCACGCCCTGCGATACGGTGCCCGAGCTTCCTTTATATCCCGCGGTTTACATTTCCGTCACGGGCAGCAACGCCATATTGTACAGCGCCTGCAGCACGGCGTCTCAGCCGCTGTGCTCGGTTTTCTACGGTCAGCAGCTCAACTATTACGGCAGCATGACGGTAGCCAACAGCAAATGGTATTTTGTGAAAACGGGCGAAACCTTCGCTTACATCAACAGCGCTTACGCCAGCGCGCCGCTGATAAATCCGCACCCCACTCCGCTGCCGGGCGAGGAAACGCCCGAGCCGGAACCGGTCGAACCGAATACCGATTCCGAAAAGACCGAGCAGCCGTCGCAGTCCTTCGACATGCAGATTGCTCTTATTATCCTCATCTGCATACCCGCGGTAATAATTGTGGTAATCCTCTTCATTCCCACCCGTTCAAAGCCCAAAAGCGCGGTTTCCGAGCCGTACAGAAACGAAACGGCTGCGGCAAATCTGCCCGCGCCCGCACCAAAAGAGAAAAAGGTGCGGCCGCGTTATTTCGACGACTATCTGTAAAAATCCTTTTTTTCAAAGCGGTTTTCAAGCCGCTTTTTTCTTTTCCTCCCAAACCGAGCCTACAGGCAGCCTGAACAGCTTGCGGAACCACAGATTTGCGCCGTAGGTAACGGAAAACCACCTTTCGTCGTACCCCTCCGCCGCAAGCGCGGCTCCCAAACGCTCGACGGCTCCGTTGAGGCGGTAGTAATAGCCGCTTTTGCCGAGTCCGAGCGACTCCGCAACCTTGGCGGGCGCATAACCCTTGACAAAATGTCTGACGAGTATGACTCGCTCCTGCTTTTCCATGCGGTTAAGACACCGCACAACGGTCTTTTTCAACTCTGAAAGCAGAGTTTTTCTGTCTATCAGCTTTATTATTTCGGACACCTGTTCGAGAGTGCTCAACGGAAACGCGCCGCTGAAACCGTGGGTTGCCAAAGCTCGGTTGTAAACCGTCCATTCCAGCCGTTCTATCAATCCGCCGAGCCGCTGATATCCCATAAGCAGCACGGCGGGATACGGATATTTATTCATTTGCCGTCCTCCTTTAAATATTTTTTCGTTCACAGCCCGAAACAAGGCAAAGGCAAAGGTCACGGGGCGTCGACCGCAAAACCGCTTCGGTTGTTTACAATTTAACTTTATCAAACAAACCATGACAACAGTGCGTCATATATTTTTATTTGGTTCATAGATTTGAAAGGATTTTTTCAGGTCGTCAAAATGCGCGTTCAAACGTCTTAAAACGCCAAAAAACGCGCAAAAACAAGCCGCGGCAGGCCGCGCGGAAGGCACATTGGAACAACAGCCGCCGCCGACAGCCTTTCCGCACGGCTCAAATCGGAGCTTTAAGTATGCGAAATATGTTGAAAAAAAATTTCGTATTTGGTAAAATGTACGGTAAGAGAAGTTTAACTGAAAGCTGCTGCGGAAAAAATCCTGAAATACAAAGGTTGGTTCAAATGAAAAAGCTTTTACTATTGACAATAACGCTTGCTCTTGCCGTGATGTGCCTGATTGCGGGACGCGGAACGGCATACGCCGACGTTCTTGACGGCGACAGCAACACGGTTCTGCTCGCGCCGTCATCCGTCTGCTCCGACGGGGACGTATTGGCTGTCGCCGACAACGTGGACGGCGGCACTATCCTGCATTTGTTTTCCTCCGACGGATTGAAAAGTCTCAACGTGTCGGGCGAAACGCAAAAAATCCGTATTTCGGGCGGAAAAATTTATCTGCTTCAAAAGAATAAAATCATCGTCTGCACCCCCGACGACGGACAATGCAAGGACTTTGTCGTTCAGGAGGGAGTGTGCGACTTCGACGTGGACGGAGAATGTCTTTATTTTTGGTTCAGGACGGGAGACATGGACAGAGTTCATTTCAAAAAGCTTGACGACATAAACTCCCTTGCGGTTGAGGTCTGCACCTACAACAACGCGCTGCACAATATGCAGCTGCGCCTTATTTGCGCGGCGCCCGACGGCGGCATAAACCTGTTTTACACCTCCAACGGCAACAATTGCCGCGCCCTGTACGAAATAAACGGCACGAACGCGCAACTGAAAAGCGACGAACAAATCGGATACAATCTGCCCGATTTTCTCGGTGCGGTTCCCTGCCTTGACACGGTTATGCTGTTCGACTCAAACGCCGTCTATGCGCTCGACGCGCGCTTTGACGGGTTGGAAACGGAAGAAACCGCCGCAGACCTCTGCTTTGTCAAAGGCGACGCCGCAGACTCAGGCACAATCTATCTGCTGACCGACCAAAGGCTTGTGCTGCGCTTTAAGCTCGGCTTTTCTACCGAATCGGGCGCGTATTACATCGAAAAGGATATGTCCGTCGAAATAGGCACAACCGAAAACAATGCTCCGCTGCCCGTTTTCTCTATCGAAAACTACGTTACGGCGACGGTTGAGGGTTACCCGTCCAACATAATCTATACTGCTCAGGCATTGGAAAACGAAAATCTCATGCTGTCGGGTATGCTCGACAAAACAGACGAAATAGTCATACTCAACTATGACGGCGACGGCGACTATTACTACATTTTCGACACCGATGAAAACGGAAAAGGTAAATTCGGTTGGATAAAAAAGAGCGAAAGAGTAAAGAGCGTCGATAAGCGCGAATTGAACGAAACTGCGTCCGTACTGCCCTTTTCGGCTTTTGTTTATCCGTTCCCCTGCGCGGCTGACGGCGAAGCCGTGTTTGAAAGCAAAGCGTCGCTTAAACGCGCAGACAATGTCGCCCTGCTCAACGATTTTGACGACGATTGGTATTTCGTAAGCTGCGAAAAGGAGGGCGAAACCATTTACGGCTTTATGCTCAAAACCTCGCTCGGTTTAAGCCGCGCCCCGCAGGAATACGTTTCCTACACGCGCTACTCGGCAAATCCCAAAGCAGGCAAAACGCTTGCGGTATACTCCGACGAGTCTCTTACCGCTGCTTTGACGGACGAACAGGGCAACGAGCTGAGGCTGCGCGCCAATCAGGAGGTGCGCGTTTACGAGTTGACGGACACGGCTGCAAAAGTATGCGTGGAAATAGACGGAACGTATTATCGCGGCTATGTTTCGTCGGAGGGACTCATGCCCTATCGCGGACGCATGACAAACGCGCAGGCGCTCGGTCTTGCCCTTTTGATTATGGTAGTTTTGGCAACCGCGCTGATTGTCGTACTGAGAATACGCAAAAAGCGCGAGCTGAAAAAACAGGAGGAAAACGAGCGACTCTGACACGGGCGGGAAAAATTCCGAAAAGTCGAAAACCCACGCGTACAAAAACAATTGCGTTAAATCATTTTAAAGGAAGCGGCTGACTGTTTTATTTTCAATCAAAATCAAAGCGTCCCCGAAGCTTTCGCTTCGGGGACGCTTTTTGTTCTTTTAAAACATCATTTTTAAGCCTGACCTGCAATCAACTGTCCGACTCCTGCGTCCCGACATAATCCCAGACTATCGTAGCGTTGCACTCCTCCATCCAGCTTGTAGACCACAGTCTGAACGACATATATGCGGATTGCTTGACGTAAATGGTTTGTTCCTCCGTCCAGCCCCAGAAAACGCGTCCTCCGTCGAGTATAACATTTTTGCCGAGGACGATTTCCGTCATGGCGTTGCAATCTCTGAAAGCGTCGTACTCTATCGTCTCGATTGAATCGGGCAACGTGACGTTTTGCAGATTTGTACAGCCATAGAATGTCTGACCCGCCAGATACGCGACTTTATCGCCGAATATGACTGTCGTAAGACTTTCCATATCTTTGAACACGCCTGTCGTAGTCATGTTTATTGCGTTGAAAACAACCGTTGTCAAGCTGCAACCTTTAAATACCGAACTGCTTGACTTTTCCAACGCCTCGGGGATAATTATGTTTTCAATCGCGCAGCTTTCAAAGGAGTTGGAGCCCAGAACCGACAGATTTACCGGCAGAGCGTTGTATTCTCCCTCGTAACCGGCGTAAGTCACGCTTGCAAGAGACGTGCAGTTTCTGAACGTGTATGAGCCCATGGTGAGCAGTCCCGCGGGCAGCGTCACGCTTGTCAGGTCTGCGCAGCCGTCGAACAGATAATTGGCGTGGGAAGTTAAGGCCTCCTTGTCTGCGGAGTTCCCCATATGCTGAACCTTGGAGGGAATGACTATGCTTGTCAGACCGCTCTTCTGGAATGTGTAGGTACTCATATAGGTGAGTTCTTCGGGCAGAGTTATATTCTTCAATGCCGTGCAGTTTGCAAACATGTACGAGCCGAGCGCTTTGAGATTGTTGTTTAGCGTCACGCTTTCAAGAGCGGTACAGTTGCGGAACAGTCCGACTCCGACCGTTTCCAACGAAGGCATCGATACGGTTACTATACCGCTTGCCAACGAGGTCTCGCCCTCTTTCTTGTCGGTGTCGCCGAAAACGTATTGTCCGACGTCCTTGACTGCGGGCATATCGAGCTGCAACAAGCTTTGGGTGTTGGTAAACGCATAGCTGCCGACAACCGTCAGAGTCTTAGGCAGAGAGTTGCCCTCTCCCTCGAAGCCGTTGTAGGTTATGCTTTCAAGCGCCGCGCAGTTGTAGAAGCAGTACGCGGACATCGTGACCAGATTGGAGGAGAGAACAACGCTTGTCAGCCTTGCGCAATCCGCAAACAGATAGTTTTTCGTACCCACTTCCGCGGCAACTTCGGCTTCTTCGCCGATATGCTCGACACTGTCGGGTATGACTATGCTGATAAGTCCGCTGTTGCGGAAGGTTTCTACTCCCAGCCAAGTCACGCCTGCGGGAAGAACCACCGTTTCGAGAGAAGAACAATTGTAGAACATCTTGTCTCCCAACGCCTTGAAGCCGTCGCAGAAAGAGACGGAAATCAAAGCCGAGCAGTTTGCAAACACCGACGCGTCAATAAACGCATCCTTGCAATTCAGCTCCGCAGACTGAACGCTGCTGTACGCAAACGCCTGGTCGCCTATTTCTTTTACGCCTGCGGGAATGACAATCTTCGTAATTCCCGTCTGCCAGAAGGCGAGTCTGCCGATGCTTTCAAGAGTGGAAGGCAGCTGCACGCCCGTCATGCTGCGACGTCCTTCAAACGCGCTTGCGCCGATTGCCGTCACGCCTTCGGGAACAATCACCTCTCCCTGCAAATTGCCGAGAGTCATGAGCAGCGCCAGACTTTCGCCGTCCCGATACATAAGCCAGCCGCTTTCCTCGTCGATATAAAATCCGCTTTCCGTATCCTTTACGGTTATCTCCTCCAAATTGTAGCAATAACCGAATGCGGAAAAGTCAACGTCTGTCAACGAAACGGGAAATTCGATAAGCGTCAGACCGCTTTCTCTGAATGCGTAGGTGTCTATTTTTTCCAGCTCGTTCGGCAACTGAATCAGTTCGAGCGCCTTGCAGCCCCTGAAAGCCGAATTGGAAATCGTTTTCAGCGACATATTGAGCTGGACGTTGCTTAGCTTGACGCAATCGCGGAAAGAGTTTGTTCCCAGCGTGGTCACTGCGGGCAGCTTAACCGTCGTCAGCTCAGAACAGCCGTTGAACGCGTAGTTGCCTATGCTTGTCGCGCTTGTCAGTTCCGCAGCTCTGAGAGCAACGCAGTTTTGGAAGCAATACGTCCCCACCGTCTTAATGGCTTCGAGATTGATTTCTTCAAGCGAAGAGCAGCCTCTGAACAAATAATTCGACAGAGTCGTGAGCGAAGAGTTGAGCGTAACCTTTACAAGGGACGCGCAGCCGTCGAAAGCATAGGTGCCGACGCTGGTCGCGACGGAAATGTCCGCCTCCGTTAAAGACGCGCAGCCTTGGAATGCGTATGTCCCGATTGTCTTGACCGCTTCGAGGTTTATCGTCGTCATCGAGGAACAATTTCTGAACATATAGTTGGGCACCGCGGTGAACGTCGAGCCCAACGTGACCGTTTCAAGCATCGAGCAGCCGTCGAAAGCGTAGGTACCCGACGTTTTCAAGCCCGTCATGGCAAGCTCGGTCAGCGACGAGCAGTTTCTGAACGCGTAGTTTCCTACCACCGTAACCGTCGAAGGAAGAGCGCTTCCCTCGTCGGCGTTTCCGCTGTAAGTCAGCGCGGAGAGAGACGAGCAGCCGTCAAACACATACGCGCCGAGCGTCATGAGTCCTGCGGGAAGCGTGACGCTTGTCAGCTGTGCGCAATTCTGGAACACATATACGCTGGTGCCTGCCGCGGCGGCAGAGCCTTTGGACGAACCGATGTGCTTGACGCCGTCGGGGATAACGATGTTTTTCAGACCGCTGTTTCTGAACGTATACTTTCCGAGAAACGTCAGCTTGGAAGGAAGCGTAATCGTTTCGAGAGACGCGCAGCCGTCGAACATATAGTTTGACAGCGCCTCCGCGTCGTCGCCGAGAGTGACTTGACTCAGCTCGGTAGCGTAAGAGAACAGATAAGTATTAAACGAAGTCAGCTTGGGCATCGAAATGCTTTGCAACTTGGTTGCGTAAGTACCCTTGTTGAAATCCGCTGATTTCACGCCGAAGGCATATGTGCCTACCGTATCCACGTCGGGCAAATCGAGCGACTCTATCGCGCAACCCGTGAAAGCGTACTGTCCGACAAGGGTTACTCCGGGGAGCACGTTGTCTTCGCCGTTTTCTCCCGCCTTAATCGTTTTGAGAGCCGTACAGCCGGTGAACACGTAGCCGCCTATTTCAAAGTCCGTCATGCTTGCGGGCATGATAATCGTCGTGAGGTACGCGCAGTTTTCAAACAGTCTTACAGTCTGAGTTGCCGAGCAAGAATCGGCTGTGTTGCCGAAGCCTTTGACTCCTGCGGGAATTTTTATCGATATCAATCCCGTGTTCTTGAACGTTTCCTGTCTGCCGAGGAAGACCAGACTGTCCGGCAGGTCGATTGAAACGAGCGACGTGCAGTTGAGGAACATTTTGCCGGGAATGGCGTCAAGCGTGCTGTTCAGCGTGACCTCTTCAAGCGAGGTGCAGCCGGAGAAAACTCCGTTGTAATTGCCGGTGCTGCTACTGCTGTAAAACGCATAGCTCGTTATGTTGGACATATCCATGCTTTTCAGCGACTCGCAATTGTTGAACAGCTCGTAAGGCGCAACCGTCACCTGCGGCGGCAACGCGTTTTCAAAGCCCGCCTCGTAGTCCGCCTGATTCTTGATAACATAGTCGTTGTAGCTCACTATTCTCAGCTGCTTCGCGTTATCAAACATATTGGGAGACAGCGTTGTCATCTTGTCCGACAGAATCACTTCCTCTACTGAAGAATAAGAGAAAATATCGCCGTAGCTGTTGCTTGTCTTCCATTCCATGGCGCTTTGGAAGGTCACCTTTTTCAAGTTTTCGGTATATTGGAAGGTGTCGTCGGCGACAAATTCCATGCTTTCGGGGAAAACCATCTCTTCCAGTCCGGAATATTTGAAGTTACTTGAACCGTTGATGCGTTTAAACCCTTCGGGCAGCTTTATGCTTCTAAGCGACTCGCAGTAGTAAAACACAGAAGAGGTTGACGAGGAGCTTGACAGAGAATCCGTTTCCAGACCGATGATTTCCAGCGTGTCCGGCAAAAGAATTTCAGACAACGACTCGCAACGATAGAAGGTTTCCTTTTGCAGGCGGGTAATCCGCGTTCTTGAAAGGTCGATTTTTTTCAGCGAATAGCAATATTTGAACGCCGCTTCGCCCACCGTACTCAGGTTGGAATAACCTCCCTCGCCCGAGGTCAGGTCGGTCTCTACGACAACCTCCTCCAGATTGAAGCAGTTTTCAAACGCGTATTCCCCTATTTCCCTGACGGTATAAGGCAGAATGATTTTCTTGAAGGACTGTCCCGAAAAGGCTCTTGCACCGATAACGGTTGTGTTTTCAGGCACTCTGAACACTCCCTCTTCATCACCCAGAGGTCCGAAGGTCAACTGAATCATAGTGCCGTCGCTGTTGTAAATGAGCGGCAGAGTTTCGTCCGCATTCAGATAACGGTTGTCCTCGGGTATGCTGATTTCGATGATATAAGAACCCTTTATCATGGATTCGATGCTGACGACCGCCGCGGAAAGCTCGATGGAAGTGAGCGTTTTCACCTTGTTGAAAAGCGATGCGCCGAGCGTCGTGCCGTTTTCGGCAATGCTGTCGGGCAAAGCGAAGGACGTCAATGCCGTCTGATTGAACGCCGAGTCTCCTATCGACGCGAGCGAGTTTTTGCCCGCATTCTGATGCTCGACGGGGAACTTTTCAAACTTGACCTGATAAAGCGACGTGCAGCTCGCGAACACGGAGGCGCCGAGCGTTTCGACGCTTGCCGGTATCGACACTGTTTCGAGCGCCTTGCACCCCGAAAACGCGGAGGCTTCAATGGTTTTAAGCGTGCCGTTGAGAGGCAGGCTCACGTTCGTCAGAGCCGTGCAGGAGCTGAAAGCCGAAGTTCCTATCGTTTCGAGCGAATTGGGCAGAACAATGCTTGACAAAAGCTTGTTTTGCGCAAAGGAACTGTTGCCTATGGTCGTAAGCTTGCTGCTTTCGACATTGAATACCACCGACGTCAAAGCGTCGCAGTCGTAGAAAGCATTGTTGCCTATGGTTTCTATGCTGTCGGCAAAATCGAAGTAAACCAAACTGTCGCAGCCGTAGAATGCATAGTTGCCTATGGTTTTAAGCGCGGGAGTCGCGCCGTCTGCAAAGACAACCTTTTTAAGATTGCTGACGTACTTATAACTACTTGAACCTCCCGTATACCAATAAGTGTTATAAAACGCGTATTCGCCGATTTCGGTAACGGATTCGGACAGAACAAGCTCTTTCGGGGCGTTGTCCCAAGAAAACGCATACGCGGGGATTTTCTCCAATCTGTTGGGAAACGCGATTACGTTTAGCTTGGTGCAGCCGTTGAAAACGGTATCTCTTGAATATGCGGGCGCGCCGCCTGTCGAAGTGTTTTTATAGCTTCCGTCCGCCATACGAAGCGGCGTGCTCTCGTTGCCCTCTTCAAAAATAATGTTTTCGAGGTTGGAGCAGCCCTTGAATATGTTCACCTGCATTTCTGTCACCGTGTTGGGTATGGTGAGCGTGACCAACGAGGAGCAGCCGTTGAACAGCCCCGTCTTCATGACGGTAAGGCCGCGCGGCAGCGTGATTGTAGCAAGCTTCTGACAGCCGCTGAATGCGTCGGTACCTATATCCAAATCGCCGAGTATGCCTTCGGAGAACTTGATTTCCGTTATGTTTTTGTTGTTCTTGAACGCGCCTTCGGAAATGCGTTCAACCGTTTTGGGGATGTCCACAACGCCGTCAACGCCGCTCGCGCCCACAGGGCAGTAAAGCAGGTCGGTCAGCACGCTTTCCTCGCTGCCCTCCTCTCCCTTGAGAGAATAGCCGTACACCACTCCGTCGATTGAAGCGTACATTGCGTTCCCCTCGGCGATGTTCACCTTGTCTATGCCGGTACACTTGTAGAACATATTGGTGAAAGGCGAAACGTCTCCCTCTGCAATGACAGTCAAAGACGCGGGCAGATTGACCGTGGTAAGAGAGCCTTCGCAGCTCGAAAACAGCTTTTGCCCTATTTGCTCCACGCCCTCTTCGAAGGTCACGGTTACAAGACCGTGGCAGGTGGCGAACGCTTCGTCGCCCACTTTCTTTACGCTTCCGGGAATCGTCATTTCCGTGAGAGCCTTGCAACCTGCAAAGACACGGCTGCCAAGCTCGGTAACGTAATCGGGCAGAACTATGTCGGTCAATACCGCACAGCTTTCAAACGCCGACGCGCCTATGCTCAACGTATGACCTTCGGCAACCTCCGTCGCAAATATGACTTTTGTAAGCATAGACTTGATTTGCTCGGAGCTGCTCAACCCGCTGTTGTAAGAGCTTACGTTAAAAGCGTTCTCGCTGATTATTTTGACCTTTGCGCCCAAAGTAATTTCGGTAAGATAAGCCGCTCCCGCAAAGACGCCGGCATTGATTGTCTCAACGTCCTCGTGCAAAGTGAAGGCTCCCTCCTTGCCCGAAGGGTAGAACATGATTTCAGAAAAGCTCTTGTTGTAAACGACGCCGTCCTCGGATGCGAAATTGGGATTTGCCGCGTCGATTTCTACGTTCTGCAACGTGCTTCCGAAAACGCCGCCAATATCGAATATTCCGACCTTGGAGCCTATGGTAAGTTTTCTGACCGTATACTGTTTTCTCGTTGACAGACCGCTCGACGGATTTGCCGCGTTCCAATCGAGGTCGATTCTGAAAGCGTCCGTTTCAAGCGCGGTGCAGCGCATAGTTCCGTCTGACTCGACCGTACCCGCCGTCACCTGCACGTTGACCTCCGTCAAATTTGCGCAGTAACCGAAGGCGTATTTGCCCAGCGATACGAGATTGACGGGAAGAGTAACCTTGCTTATGCTGTTGCAGCCGTGGAAAGCGCGCGCTGCTATTCTCAGAGACGCGGAATTTTCGTCTCCCAAAAACTCTATCTCCGTTATATTGGAGCAGCTTCTGAACGCGGCCTCGCCGATATTCGTCACCCATCCGGGAATAACGAGCTTGGTTATGTTTTTGCAACCGTACCAACCCGTCGTGCTGGTTGTCATCGCGTAAACATTGGAAAACGCGTTGTCCGCAATCTTGTTTATGCCGTTAGGGATTGTGAAAACGCCGCCTTCTCCCGAGAAGGTTCTCGGAGCGTAAATGATTGTGTCCGCCGCCTTGTTTACAACAAGCCCGTCAATCGCGCGATAATCCCAATTGTCGTTAGTAAAGGAAATCTTCTCCAAATCCGTCATGTAAGAGAAATATTTGGAGCTGAAATCAAAACGCGTGGGCAGCACCAATTCAACTACGTTGGACGCGCCCGAAAAAGCCAAATCGTCCAGTGACAAAGTCTGCTCCGTTTCTCCGTCGGGCTGCGCGAGGAACTCGATTTTTTCGAGGTATAGCGCGGCAAAAGCTCTTTCGTCAATCCTAGTCACGGTAGCAGGCACTTTTATATAAGTGAGATAATTTACGTCCCCGAACGCCTCTGTGGGCAGCACCGTCACGCCGTAAGGTATTTCGTATTCGCCTCTCCTTGACACCGGCATATAATTGAGCTGCAAATCGCTCAAATTGTCCGTGTCTCTGTATTCAAACAGCACGCCGTCAATGGACGTATATCTCTTCTCATAGACTTCGTCGGGATTTACTGCGTAAACCTCTATTTCCTCCAGGTTAGAACAGGCAGAGAACGGCGAGCCTGTGGAATTTCCGCCGGAGAAGCCGTAGTCTATATTCTTTATCGTGTCGGGTATAGATATCTTTTTCAGCGTTCTGCAGCTGTGGAAAGCGCCGCTGCTTATGTCTATGACGGGCAGTCCGTCATACTCGGCGGGTATCTTGACCTCTGTCAAAAGGCTTATGCCTTCGCCCTTTTTGACCGAATAGCCCTCTATGGACTGTCCGCCGCCTATGCTCTGCTTGGTCTTTATAAACTCGAACACGTCAACCCAGCCGGCGTAAAGCGTTTTGTCTCCCGCATCCATCCACACGCCCGTGCCCGCGCCTGTGTTGTCGGTGTACTTTACGCCCATCTTGTTGGGAGACTCGTACCAGCCAAAGAAGGTCTTTGTGGCAATGTCCGACTCGGGAGTGGGCAGCTCGTATCCCTGTCTGTAAGTTACCTTAAACGTAGTTTCGCTCATCGTTCCGCCTGCAACGACAAACGTAACCGTATACTCTTTCGGCGTCCAGTGCGCGTACAGCGTCAGGTCCTCCGCTTTTTCAAGCTTTGTCCCTGTGTAAGCTACTCCGTTGCTCGCCTCCATCCAGTAGTCGAAGTCGTAGCCCACCAGCGTTACTTCGTCGGCGGGAAGCTCCAACGGGTCGTTCTGCGCGCGGTAAAGCGTTGCATAGCTCTCGTATCCCTCTATGTTGTACCTGAGCGTCACTTTATACGCCGTAACATCTAGTCTCGCCCATTCCGACGCTTCTCCTGCCTTGTCATAGTAGCAGATTTCTATTACGTTCGTTCCTTCTTTGTCAAGGCTTATCTTGTACCTTGTCGCCGTGCTCAAAACCTCGACTGCATCTTTGCCGTTTACTCTCACTGCGTACTTGCTCGCTCCGAGTATTGTCGGCCATTCCAAATATCCCTCGTTGTAGTCTATTTTCCCTTCCAGCGTAGCGGCAAACTCCGTCACGTCGGAGTACAGCGAATTTTCCGCCTCCGTCGCTCCGTTTGCACGTACGCTTATCTGCATGTTCGTCCAATCTATTCCGTCGGGCAGCTCCATGCTGCTGCCTGTCTCCACGAGGTGCTCCACACCGTCTATACTTACCGTGTAGCTCACCGCTCCCGCGACGGCTCCCCATTTCAACGTCGTTCCGTCTATCTCTATGCTTCCCTTGGAAGGCGTGGCAAGCCTTGTCTTTGTATATGTGTATTCAGCTACCTCCGAGCTGTTGTAGCCGTGCGCCACCGCGCGCACTCTGACCACGATTGCTCCCGCTGCCATTTCCTTCAACGACACCGTTCCGTCGTATCTTATCCACTCGCCGTCGTTTACTTGGTACTCGTAATACTGCGCGTTGGCTACGTTGTTCCAGATTATCGTCTCGTCCTCGGCTTTCACGCTCAGTCCCGTTACTTTGTCAAGATGTCTCTCGAATACGTATTCCTCCGATTCGCTCGTTACGTACCCTTCTCCTACCGCCTTGACTACAAACACAATCCCTTCTTCCGTCATTTCGCACAGCGTAAAGTCTATTTCTCCGCTTGTCGTCTCCATGTCGGTAAAGCTCATCTCGTGCTCGTGGCTCGTGTTTCCGCATTTGACCGTCACAAGGTACTTTTCCGCATTCAACACCTTGTTGAACTTCAGCACAAATCCGTCCACCTCAAACACAGACACCCTTGACAGCGCCTTGTTGTTGTAGTAGACCGTCGTAGTCTTATTGTTGTACGTTACTTCTACCTTGTACTCTCCCGCTTCCTTGGAGGCGAAATCGTAAGCGTATTCCGTCGTCCCCAACGTCCTTGTCTCTTTGTTTCCGTCGGGCGCCGTTATTTCCACGCGGTAGCTTACGTTTACTCCCTCGCTCGCCCAGTATACTCCGCTCTCGTTTACGCTTACCTCGGGATTCTCGCTCTCCCATACCGCAAACAGCGTAACGTTTTGCGTAAGCACCTGTCCCGTATATTCGCAGGTCAGCTTTCCGGCGTCCTCGAAGTCGCTCATCCACCAGCCTGCAAATACCTTTCCGCTTTCCTCCGGTTTAGGCAGGTTGGTCAGGATTCCCGCTTCGTTGGTCTCTCTGTCCGCTATTGCGACTGCCGTCCCCGCAAAGCTCACTTTATATGTATACATCGACGGCAGCTCGAATCTCGCATATACCGTCGTGTCGGACTTGATTGCAGTTTCAAAGTCAAAGAGCTCTTTGTATTCGCTGTCCTTGTACCAATCGCAGAAAATTTCTCCGCTCTTGTTAGGGTCGTCGGGACGCGTCGCCTTTTCGTTGTATCCCACGCTCTGCGGGCTTATAGACGTGCCTCCGCCCGTGACGAATCTCACGGTATATGTATTCTTGCTCCATATTGCCGTGAGCGTTAGATTTTCTTCGACAGTGTCCGTACCGAACAAAAATTCGTCCCCGTTCGGCTTTATCCACTTCTCGAAGGTATGTCCCTCCTTCGTCGGCGCATTAGGCGCACTCGGCGACTCCTTCCCCTTTACCGTTATGCTCCCTACCGCGCTTCCGCCCGCGCTGTCAAACGTAATCGTATACGTCTTTGTGCACGCCGCAAGCGTCACCGTCAGCACCATCGCCAGCACAATCGCCAGGAGCAACGCCAAACTCTTTCGCTTTGCCTTCATTCTTTCTGCCTCCTATCATGATTTACTCTACATTACACGCTTTCCTTCTCATTCGCTCGTCCTTTTTGTCCTTCCGTATAATGTATCGTGAAAATTGTAGCAAATGTAATTCACATTGTCAACTTGTTTTCATCGTTTTTTTTTTTTTGTAAATTACACATCTCCGATGTGTAATTTTATTGTTTATTTTCATGATTTCATACGCCTAAATCTACTTTTAAAGTCGTTTTTCGCTTTTAATTTACAAAATCATTTATTTTACGACATTATATGTCTGTTCGATAATTTTTGCTTTCGATTGATTTTTTCTAATTTAACTTTATCCTTCAAAATTTTGAGCGTAAAAAAAAACGCCCGCAAAATACTATGATTTTGCGGGCGGATTTAAAACGCTCCATTCCTTATTTGTGTTTTTTCGCGGCTTTTCGCTCTTTCTTTTCTCTTTTGAGCCGCTCCTTGATTTCGCGCATATACTGCCTGTTTTCCTCCATGAGTCTGTCGTGACGCTCGTTGACAAGCTCTTTGGTAAACTTTGGCTCGGTCCTTTTGAGCAGCATTTCGGGACGGGACATCAAAGTCGTGAAATATCTGAGTGTATTGGCGTAATAAAGTCCGTCGGCGATTCTCTCGTCCATAGTCAGCCCCACCGTCATCACCTTGCCGGGTATGATTTCGTTTGCTTCGTTGACAATCGCCGCCTTTTTCTCCTTGCCCATAGCCACGAAAAGCCCCGTGGTGCCGAACTCGTAAACGTGATGATAGATAAAATCGCATTTTATGGATTTCAAAAAAGTCACGAAGCAGCTGTTGTGAAAGGGGCTCAACTCTACGAGAGAGCCGGCAAGTATGTTGTGCCTGTCCGCCCACCTGACGCAGCTCATAAAAAAGCGCAGGAGCCAGGCGGGCAATTTGAGCAGCTTGTTCATAAACAAATCAAGGTCGTTGTTGACCTTGCTGCCCGAATTGTCCTCGAAGGCGGCTTTAAGCTTGTCCCTCACGTCAAAAATCGACTCGCTTCCGTCGAAATTCACCTTGACAACCGTCTCGCTCGCGTTGTCTTTGAGCACCTTTTTGACTGCGAAAGCGATCGTCAGGTCGTACCTGTCGTAAATTTTGTTGCCGACGACAAAACGATTCATCTGTATTCTTTCCGAATACATCCTCACTATGGCGGCGATAAGAATGTCGTTGTAAGTAAAGTGCTCGCCCTTCTCAGCCTGATTGGCTATAAACCTGTCCAAATAATCGCACCTGACGTCCGCCCGCGCATAGTTGGCGGAATCCCACCTGTGCGGCATGATATGCGGCGTCATTTGCAGCATAGGATAAATGTACTTTGCCCATTTTCCGTCTTTGCGACTCATAAATATACTCCGTAAAAGATATATTTCATTGTTTCAGCTACATTATACTACAAAATGTCGTTTTTGCCAAACATTTTGACAAAAAATGAAAATTGTTTTCTTTTGGTTTATTTTTGAAAACCGCCGCCCCTTTTTGACGCGTCTGTCCTCCTCTTTTACAAACGGCTCGTCGACTTTCCTCCGCACTGCCGCACGGTGAAATCCGCAACAAAGCTATGTTCGGTTTTTTCATTTCTGCATCTAGTTAAAAACATAGAAGCGGACGCTTGAATGTCCGCTTCTTTGAAAGTCGTCAAGCGAATAAGCCTGCGACGCGGTTATTTGTTCAGCTCGTACAGCTTGACGGAGTTGAAAATATCCTTTTCCTTTGCTTCTTCGCCGTATCTGTCCACGTCCTGCACGTTTTTGGGACCGTGCGTCAGACACAGCGGACCGTTGAGACAGCCGCCCACGCAAGCCATGCCCTCATAGAAATTTCCGTCGCCTCTGCCGAATTTTTGTTTGGTAAGCCCGATTTTGCACTGTTCCAGACCGTCCATTTTTACGGGCTTTACTCCCTCTATGCCCATTGCCTTTGCAACGTCCGCAATACCCTGCGCTATGCCGCCGCTTTTTGCGAAAATTCTGCCGTAAAAGCTTGCGTTGTCCAACGCGGTCTCGCCGAGCACGGTTACGTTTATGTCGCGCGCGTCAAGAAAAGCCTGCAATTCCTCGAAAGAAATCACGCAATCTATCCAATCCTTCGCCTTGTCCAGCTTGTATTCGCCTTTTTTGCTGACGCACGGTCCGATAAAGACGGTTTTCGCAGTGGAGTCAACCTTTTTTATCAGCTTGGCAGTCTCCACCATCGGGGACACGGAGTGACTGATGAGGTTAACCATATCGGGGAAATATTTTTCGATATATTTTACGAAAGAAGGACAGCAGGAGGTCGTCATCAATCCTTTTTCCTTCCATTCGTTTGCCTCGTGGTAGAGCGTTATGTCCGCGCCGAGCGCCGCCTCCACCACCTGATGGAAGCCAAGCTCGTGTATACCCGTGACGACCTGCTCGATTTTGGCATACTTGAACTGACTCACTATGCTCGGCGCAATGATTGCGTAAACCTTGTAATTTTTGTTGCCGTCGGACTTTTTGAGTATATCGATGGCGTCAAGGACATAGGATTTGTCCATGATTGCGCCAAACGGGCACTGATAGACGCACGCGCCGCACGACACGCATTTGTCGTTGTCAATCACCGCCTTTTTGTCGGCATCCATGGAAATGGCGTTGACCTTGCAGCTGCGCATACACGGGCGATGCTGATGTATGAGCGCGTTGTAAGGACACACCTGAGTGCACTTTCCGCACTCTATGCACTTTTCCTTGTCGATGACCGCGCGATGATTGACGATGGTAATCGCGCCCTTGGGACACTCGTCCGCGCAGCGGTGGAACAAACAGCCTCTGCACGCGTCAGTTACGAGAATGCCGCTTACGGGGCACTCGTCGCACGCCTCGCGTATGACCTCCACCACGTTGGGGTTGTCCCTGTCGCCGCCCATCGCCAGCTTGACGCGCTCTCCGAGTATGGCGCGCTCCTTGTAAATACAGCAGCGCAGCTCCGGCTTGGGGCCGGGCGCAAGCTTTTTGGGTATGTCAAGCGCGGCGCTCTGCAAATTCCCCTCGTAAGCGCTCCTGATTACCTCTTTTAAGGTCTTGTATTTTATTTCCTGTACGTTGGTGTCGAAAATTCTCATAATAATCACCGCCTGACGATTTCAGTTGTATTTGACCGAAACGGTCTTTCCCATTTTTTCCAGATTTTTTGTAAGAGACTCCACAAGCTTCAACTTCATTGTTATGTCAATCGGCAGCTCCTGATGCGCCGCGTTCACACCCTGCCCCACGAAAAAGTTGACGTGGGTGGCTTTTTCAAAAAGCATATCCGCAAGCAGCGACGCGCCGTCGCGCTTTGCAAAGAACTTGGGATGCAAATCCTTTTCCGACAGATACTCCTGCGACAGAGTGAGCAGCCGCCGCATGGTGAGCACGCCCTCCGTCGTTAAGTCTATGCCGTCTATGTAACCTATTGGCGGCACGTCCTTGTCGGGAAACTCGAACGCCGCTCTCACCTCGGTTTTGAGACAGCGCGCCACAATCTGAGAGCTTGTTCCGCCGCAGACAACCTTCTTTGTGTCGCCGCTCATAAATTCGTTGACGACCGCCTCGTCCATATCCTTGTTTACCGGCGGCCCTATCATGAGGTTGACCTTCTGCTCCCTGCGCAGCTTGACGGCAGCCACCGTGGTGTCGTCTCCCGGTTTGTCCATGTAAAGGTCGTTGCAGGCGTTGGCAAGCAGCCACGCCATACACCGTGCGGACATATCCGGCTTCAAGGCGTTGTCGAGATAAGCCTTGATTTCCTTTCTCTCCCAGCCGAAATTGAGAAGCATGCCTATGCCAGCGTGGATTGTGCCGTCGCTCATGACCAAAACGGCGTCGTTTTCTTTAAGTTTAAGCGCCGACTTGTAAACCTTTTTTCCCAACACGTTCAACTCTTCTCTTTCGAGGTCGCCGCACTTTCCGTCCCGCACGAAAATCGCCTGGGGATTGTCGAACTCCACCAGATACCCCTCGCCGTTGCGGTTTAAGTGAATCACGCTGAACGTGGCGTAAGCAACTCCTCTTACCTTGCACACGGGAAGCGACTGAATAATGGTTTCTATACATTCGTCGAGAGGAATGTCCTCCGCGACCATAGTGCAGAGAATTTTGGAGGTAAGCGTAGCCAATATGTTGGCTTTGACGCCGCTGCCCATGCCGTCGGCAAGCACCAGCGTCGTGTAGTCGCCGTTGACAACGCTTTCCACCTTGTCCCCGCACAGCTCCTCTCCCTTTTTGTTGAGAGAGGTGTAACCGCTTTCGAGGTAAAACGCCATTGCGTCAGTCCTCCTTTTCGTCCTGTGACAAAGTCTTTTTCAGCTTGAGAAGCGCAACCTTGGTTTCCGCAGTTGTCTCTCCGAGCAGCGAAGCTATTTCCTGCGCCACGCGCATCTGCTTTTTGATAACGTCGTCGGTGGTTTGCAGCGTTTCCAGCTTTACCGAGTTGAGCTTGCTGTCGTAATTGACTCTTTCGGTTATGTCTTTCATAATGGCGAACATAACCTTATGCTTGGGCAAAAGCACAATGTGCATTTCGGCGTATTTGCCCGTTTTGTCGACCTTGACCTTTTTGCGCACCAGGTTTTTGTTCTCGCTTATCGCGAGGATAAAGTCCGTGGGATTGAAGTAATCCACGAGGTTGTTGCCCTTGCAGCTGTCGTCGATTCCCCACAGCTCCATGCCCTTGCGGTTTATATCCTGAATTTTCAGGTCGTAATCTATGACCACGATTCCGTTGGGGCTGTTCATGATAACCTCGTTGGACATACTCTCCGCGCGCTCCCTGACGTAGGGCAGACACATTTCCACGTCCGCAAAGCCGTTGGCAACCGCCCACGCCTTCTGCCTGCAAGTGTCGTATCCGCACGCGCCGCAGTCCAGCTCGTCCTCCGGTCTGAATTTGCCCGTTTTGGCAAGAATGGCTTTGATTTCGCGCTCGGGCACAAACAGATTGGCATTGTTCAGGGCGTAATGGTTGCAGCTTAAATCTATTCCTTCAGAGTCCGGTTTAAGCTCGCCGTCCCCCTTGTGCGCGTAATTTCTGACCGCTATGTTCGCCCTCACAACGCCGCCCGCGCGTTTAACCGCGCAGGGACCGTTTATACAGGCGTGGTCGCAGGCGTTAAGCTCCAAAAACACGTTGTACAGGTCGTCCACGCTTTCGAGAGCCTGCATTACGTTTGTGACTCCGCTCACCGCTATGTATTCGTAGTCGCTCCTCGCGTCCTTGAAGGATTTTATTATGCCGCGGCTGATGGGATAATTCCTCGCGGAAAGCTCTCCCTCCGCGCCGCGTTCTTCATTTTTGAGTTCCGCTTGAATATTTTTAAGGTCTATGCCCTCGCTCTTGAAAAACATTTCAAGCTCTTCAAAGGTGAGCACGTTTTCGATAAGAACGCTCTCGCGCGCCTCGCGCTTTTTGGCTATGCAGGGTCCCACAAACAAAACCACCGCGTCCTTGTCGCGTTTCTTTATCATTTTGGCATGCGCGACCATGGGCGTGTCTACGGGAGCAAGGAAAGGCAACGCTTTGGGATAATAAATTTCTATCAGCCTGTTTACCGCGGGACACGCAGACGAAATGAGGTTGCGGTATTTTCCGCTATTCAAAAGCTCCTCGTACTTTTCCGTGACGGCTGCCGCGCCCAGCGCCGTTTCCTCCGCGTCGAAAAAGCCGAGTCTTTTGAGCGCGGTTCTCATCACCTCGAAATCCTCTATTCCGAAGCTTGAAACAAAGGACGGCGCGACGGAAACATACACCCTTTTATTTTTTTTGAGCAGACGCTTGACCTCCTCCAGCTCGCCGTGCACGTACTTGGCGTTCTGATGGCAGACAAAGGTGCACTTTCCGCACAGGATGCAAAGCTCCTCCATGATGACCGCCTTTTGGTCCACCACCTTAATCGCCTTTACGGGGCACTCGCGCAGACAGCGGTAGCAGTTTTTGCAGCTGCTCGGCTTAAATTCGAGATACTGTCCCATAATTTTTCACCTCCGCGTTATTTTTCCAGCTTGGGAAATACGTCGCGCAAAAACACCTCTTCCACGTTTTCCGGTCTCAGATTGCTCAGCAGCTCGCCGTCGCAGGTAGCGGAAACGCCGTTCTGACAATTGCCCAGACAAAAGCTCGCCATAAGCTCCACCTTGTCCGCGACGCCGTACCTGTCGATAACCTCTTTGAGCTTTTCAATCACGTCATAAGAGCCCTTCAAATGGCAGGAGCTGCCCACACACACCTTAATCGTCATTTTTGTTTTCTCCTTGTTCTTCTGATAATTTTTTCGACAGCTGATTGCTTAAAACCAGAAAGCTTGTCGCTAAATCCTCGTATTTGATTGCCACGTAATCGGGCACGTCCAAATGCACGGGCGCAAAATCCCATATTCCCCTGACGCCTGCCCCCACAAGCAAATCGCAAACCTCCTGCGCGCAGATTCGGGGAACGGTTATTATACCCATTTTTATGTTCATGCGTCTCACTATATGCGCAAGCTCGCTCATGGGGAAAATCTGCTTGCCGTTGATTGTTTTTCCGACAAGCTCCGGATTGACGTCGAAGGCCGCCACTATTTCAAGCGCGTACTTGGAAAAGCCGTTGTACGACAAAAGAGTTTTTCCCAAAAGCCCCGCCCCCACGAGCACTGCCTCCTTCGTGTTGTTGTAGCCGAGAAAATTCTCCATGTCGGAAATAAGCTCGCTTACCTTGAAGCCGAGCTTGGGTCTGCCGTCGGCTACGCTCACCTGCGAAAGGTCCTTTCGCACCTGAATGGGGTTGAGATTAAGCCCCTCCGCAATAGTGGTGGAGGAAATGTAATCCTCTCCGCCGAGATTGGAGGTTTTGAGAAAACGAAGGTATCCCGGCAGTCTTATTAATGTGGCTTTGGAAATAGATTTCGATTGCTCCATTGTCCCGTCCGTTTATCGATAAATTTTTATCGATATAATTATAAGCCCTGCCGCACGCTTTGTCAATACAAAACGAACCAAAAAATTAACAATTTTTGACAATGCGTTTTGAGACGGTTTACCGACTCCGCAAACTGACTTGCAACACAAAAGCGCGTCCCGTCAAGGACGCGCAAATCAGGAGTTTTTGGACATTTTGTCGTCGATATCTATCTGAATATCCTCTTCAAGCTCTGTTTCCGTATTTTTGAATCCCTTGCCCACTACTTCTCTTACCGTAAACACCGTTGCAAAGGAGTTTTCGTCCGTTTCCTTGATTATGTGCTTTGCGCGGTTCAACTGCCGCTTGTAGATGACGCACATAACCATTGTTTTTTCCTCGTGCGAATACGCGCCCTCCACCCGTATGTTGGTTACGCCTCTTCCGAGCTTGGTTTTGAGCGCCTCAGACACTTCGACGGGCTTGGAGGTGACGATATTTAGCCCCATTGCCGAGGAATAACCTTTGTAAATCATTTCCTGCACGATTTCGCTTGCGATTTGCGTGGCTATCGAATACACGAACACCGAAAAGCCGTCAAAGCCTTCGCCCTTGATGAAAAACTGCGAAACAAGAGCGGCAACCAGAATGGTAGCCAGGTCTATGTAAAGAATGACGCGCATGGAGTTTGTTCCGCGCTTGTGTCTTTGGAGCAAAAGCGCAACTATGTCCGAGCCGCCCGTCGACGCCTGAATAGACAGCATCATGGGCAGGCTCAGTCCGCACAGCACGCCGCCGATAAGAGCGAAAAGCACCTTGTCCTCTCCCGCGCCGACAGTGCCCACCAGGGACGCAACGTCGAACAGCCCGAGAAGCTCCATCATTCCCCCCATAAGCAACAGGCATATGCCTGTTTTCAGCGCGAATTTCTTGCCCGTTTTGAAATAGCTGATGATTACAAGCGGGATGTTAATCACCACGAGAAACGCCCCCATGAGGTCGGGCAGCGTATCCTTGAAAAGCCAGGACAGCGTGGACGCAACGCCCACTGCTCCGCCGAGAGTTATCGCGTTTGGCAGCAGAAAAAGCTGTATACCCACCGCGCGGAACAGCGCGGCAAGAAAAATGGTAGACGCCAGCTTGAATATTTTTTTGAAGCTCTTTTTTTCTTTCATATTATTTGTATCTCTTATTGAAATCGGGCTTGTTCAACACCGTGTTTATCGAAGTGCAAAATGCGAAACACTCCTCGTCCACCTTGCGCAAAATACGCTTGAACACCTGATTCTGTCGGTACTGTATGACGACGATAACAACCTTTCTGTCGGTAGGCTCGCCGTATTCGGTCACTACCTCTATATTCGTGGCGCCTCTCTTGAAAACCTTGAACAGTTCCGCGTCAAGCTCCTGCGATTTCTTGGTTATAACCGTGTATTTCAGCACGGGGTCTATCCCGTTCATAAAAATTTTGACGCAGAAGGAGGTCACGTATGACATCAGCAGCGAGTAAAGCACCTGCATCAATTCTCTTTGCAGCGCAAACGCGAGCGCGTAAACTCCCAGATTGAAGATAAGCAGAACCTTGCCCATTTCCACGTGGGGATTTTTGACGCTGACCAGTCCGGTTACGATTTCGCTGCCTCCGTTGCTGCCGCCGGCAAAGTAAGCAACCGTTATGCCCGCAGCCGAAAGCGCTCCCCCCATGACCACGCCGATAATCCTGCTGTCCGAAAACTGAAAGAAATTTATTTTTTCAAAGAGCAGCGTCACCGACGAATAAACCACGCAGGCGAAAACCGTCCTGACTGAATATGATTTTTTGAGTTTGAACAGCGCGGCAATCAGCAGCGGCGCGTTCAGCGCTATGCTGCCTATGCTCACGGGTATGTTAAAGGTATAATACAGGATGTTGCTCAGTCCGCCTATGCCCCCCGCCACAACGGAACATGGCAGCACGAAGACATAGATTCCCAGCGCCATAAGCGTCCCCGCGAGTGTCAGCATGGCATATATCTTTATATATTCTGCAAAAGAATTTTTTTTGTTTAACGTCGTCATATTGGCTTGAAACCGATTTTCTTACAATCAATTATTTATATCAGTAATTGCGAAAAATGTCAAACGGAAACGGGCAGATTTTCTCCGTTCTTCAAAGCTCGACCTCCCTTGCCTGTCGCCTTGTCCTACGGGAGCGTCTGTGCTCCGACGTAGATTTCAACCGCAAAAAAAAGCGCTGCGGCGCTTTATGCGTCGCAGCGTCGGTTCGCTCATTTGTCGTCGGGCGCCGTTTGGTCGGGCGCAAAAAACAACTGAAAGATTCTGTCCATTTCCGCAATTCCCTTTTCGGAAAAATGCAGAGACGGAAACAGTTCCGCCATACGCTCGCCGAGTTTAAGAGCGGTTCCTTCCTTGTCGGCGTCCTCCCCGTATACGCCTGCAAGCTCGGTTGCCAGCTCTTTTATTCCCGCCACAAAATCAACCGCCTTAACGCTCTTGTCAATCAGACGCTCCCTCGCGTCGGAAAACAAAAAAATCTGCGAATAGACAAGGCTGAAAACATTGTCCTTCATCAGGTTTTTGAGGCTTTCCTTGTCGGAAGCGGCGAACAGCTTGTAAACCGTCACCGAAGTCGCTCCGACAGACACGGCGTCAACCAACAGCGCGTCGGTCAGCAGCCCGCTCCATCCCGTCTTGTCTACCAGCAGCATTTTTATCGCCACCACCGGCAGAGCAAAAACAAACGGCGCAGCCACGCACGGGTCAAAGCCTCCCGTAAGGTCGATTTTGAGCTTGGGCAGCAGCTTTTTCAAAAGCTGCACAAGCACGACCACGACAAGAGTCTCGACAAAATACGCAAACCCGCGTGTTTTAATCAGCATAACGACAAAATCGCCGAAAAGTGTTCCGAGTTCCATAAATTTACCTCCTCCCCGCCTCCGCAAAGGGCGGATTCAAGAAGCGATTGACAACCCCAAAATCACTCTGACGCAATTGTACACCCGTTTTTTTGCCTGTCAATAGACCGGTCCGAAGAAAATTTAAAAAAATTCGCTTTTTTTAGCCCCCTAAAATCCGTTAAAAACAACGCCCCTTTTTTTTGCCGCAGCCGACAAATCCATAATAACAAACTATGGCTTGCCATTTAATATAGATATTTGACATGGCTTGATATATGTTTTAAAATTTCAGACGTAAAACAAATTAAAACTCTTAAAAATATGAATGCAAAAGAATACGTTGAATTTATCAAAGAAAATTCTTATATCGCCGCAGGCTCCGACGCACACCGATGTATGCACCTTTTGGCTCGCAACGCGCGGAAAATTACGTCGAAAATAAACGGAAAATATCTTCCGCCCGAAAAAATACGCAAATTGTTTTTCAGGCTGATTGGCAAAAAAACAGACGAATCGTTTTTGTTGTTTCCGCCCTTTTACACCGACTGCGGCAAAAACATAACGGTAGGCAAAAACGTGTTTATAAATTCCGGATGCTGTTTTCAGGACCAAGGCGGCATAACCATAGGCGACGGCGCTCTGATCGGTCATCAGGTTGTGCTTGCAACACTCAATCACGACCTGAATCCCGAGCGTCGGAAAAGTATGAAGGCGGCGCCCATCGTGATAGGAAAAAACGTGTGGATAGGCGCGCACGCCACCGTGTTGGCGGGCGTTAGCATTGGCGACAACGCGGTAATCGCCGCAGGCGCAGTGGTAACAAAGGACGTGCCTCCCATGACGGTAGTTGCGGGAATACCGGCAAAAACAGTCAAATCCGTTTAAAAAAGGAGATTTTGTATGAGCGGTTATATTTGCAAACTCGATGAAAAAGTCGAAAGAAGACACGTGCGGTACAACAACCGCTACGGAATTGCGCTTGCGGGCGACCTATACCAAGCGAAGGGATTAAATCACACAAAAAAACATCCCGCCATAGTCATAGGCGCGCCTTACGGCGGCGTAAAGGAGCAGGGAGCCTGCGTGTATGCAAACCAACTTGCGCAGCGAGGCTTCGTCGCGCTGACATTCGACCCCTGTTATATGGGAGAGAGCGCGGGAGAACCCCGCCGTGTGTCCTCTCCCGATATGTTCAGCGAGAATTTTTCCGCGGGCGTGGACTTTTTGGGGCTTTTGCCCTATGCGGACAGAAACAAAATCGGCGCGCTCGGAATATGCGGCAGCGGCGGCTTTGCGCTCTCGGCGGCCGCTGTGGACACGCGCATTAAGGCGGTTGTAACGGCAAGTATGTACGACATGAGTTATGCTGCGCGCGCGGGGCAAACACCCGAGCAGCTCGCCGCAACCAAAGAACGGCTTTCTTTGCAACGTTGGAAAGACGCGGAAAACGGTTTTCCCGAATATATCCCCTCTTTTCCCGAAGAACCGACGCAAAACATTCCCGACGAAATGCAGGGCATATGGCGCGAATTTTACGAATTTTACGCCACAAAGCGCGGTCACCACCCAAACGCGCGAGGCGGATTCACAACCACCAGCGATTTGTCTTTTCTCAACTATCCGCTGCTGCACTATATCGACGAAATCTCGCCCCGCCCCGTCTTCTTTATTGTCGGCGAACAGGCGGAGAGCAGATTTTTCAGCGACGTCGCCTATGCAAACGCAGCCGAGCCGAAGGAAATGCTCGTCGTCCCCGACTGCAACCATGTAGACCTTTACGACGACGCAACAAAAATTCCTTTTGACAAAATCGAAAGCTTTTTCAAAACAAATCTGTAACGAAAGAGAAAAAACCGATGCGATTTATTTCAAAACCATGTGCAACTACCAAAAAAAATCAGGAGTAAAAAAAATGAAAAAGACAATTACACTCATTCTTGCTTTTTTGCTTTTGTGTTTCGGACTGAGCGCTTGTACAGACCTGAAAGACAACAACGACGATAACGACGGCGGCAACGAAAATTCCTCTCCGACAACTGCGGCAAATATACTTGTGGCGTATTTCTCCTGTACGGGCAATACAGAAAATATTGCAAAAATGATTGCCCGTGAAACGGGCGGCGCATTGCACGAAATTCAGCCACAAATACCTTACACGGAGGCGGATTTGGACTATTACAGCGGCGGCAGAGCCGACAGGGAACAGGCCGATCCTGCCGCCCGCCCCGCAATCGCAAACAGCGTGGAAAATATGCCGGACTACGATGTGATTTTTCTCGGTTACCCTATTTGGCACGGACAGGCGCCGAAAATCATCTACACCTTTTTGGAAAGCTATGATTTCGCGGGCAAAACCATCGTTCCCTTCTGCACATCCGGTTCCAGCGGAGTCGGCTCGAGCGCGGACAATCTCCGCCCGCTTGCACAAAACGCCGATTGGAAAAACGGAACGAGATTCTCATCAAATACGACAGAAAGCGAAATAAAAGCTTTTGTCGAACAGCTCAATCTTGATTTGAAAACGGATACAAATATGCTGAAAATTGCTGTCGGAAACACAACGCTTACGGCAAGCTTGACAGACAATGCAAGCGCTGCTGCGCTCTTTGAGGCTTTGAAAAAATCGTCCCTTACCATAGAAATGCAAGATTACGGCAATTTTGAAAAGGTCGGCACGCTCGGTTTTTCACTGCCGCGCAGCGACGAATATTTTACTACGGAAGCAGGCGACCTTATCCTATATCAGGGCAATCAATTCGTAATTTATTACGACACAAACAGTTGGAATTTTACCCGACTCGGCAAAATCGAAAATATAACTGCTTCCGAGTTGCGTTCGATTCTCGGCAGCGGCAACGTAACAGTCACCCTCTCCGTCTGAAAATCATATCGGCGGCTGTTTGACAACCAAAACACCGTGCGAAACAAATATAGATTAGATACATGAACGCCGAAATGCAACGGCTCGGTTTTGGATTTTTGTAGAATACGCCTAATATATCGACCCATTGAAATTGAAATAACAATATAAATATTAAAAAAACGAACGCTGCTATCTGCGCGATACTTATCAAACGGCACAAAACAAATTAAAAGTTTATACAGATTATTTCAATGTGACTAAATTAACTCATTGTCGAGTCTTTCACAAAACCCGTATTGAATTTAATCTGCCGTATTATGACGCCGAAATGTCAATCAAGAACGGGTACTTGTCGACTTACGGATTGCCGGAAGCGGACGAAAAGAAAAAATCGCCCATACAGGCGATTTTCCGAGTGATATTTCTTTTGGTACTCCCGGCGGGAAATGAACCCACAATTAACCCTTAGGAGCAATAAGAATTAAGCGTTATAGTGTGCATTATAGCCTTTTTAAGACGTTTTGTCCACTATGAACGCTTATTTTTTTTCTTTTTTGCGTTATACGCGGTAGCTTTCATCTTATGTGTTTCTGTATGGGTGTAATTTGGGTGTAAATAAAAGGTGTAAAAATCTTCCGATAAAGGCAAAATCATTGCGTTCTATACATACATTTTATAAAAGTTTTAACAAAATATGCGCTTGTTTACCCATATTGACAACAAAGGCTTTTTTTGATATAATATAATAAAAGTTAAAAGCGTGGTGAGGATGGTGGAAAAGACTTTGCAGCAAATGCAATTCAAAGACAGGCTTTGCCGAACATTGCTTCGTATCAATTGGTTGATCGCAATTGCTGCAATTTTGCCTGTTTTGTCAAAAATATTCATAGGCGTGGCGGCTATCGGCATGGCTTTCTATTATTTGATTTTAATAGCAGTCACAATCATAACATTAGGTCTTTTTTTGCTGAATGATTCTTTCAGAGCGTTATATAAAATCAACTTAGATGGTTTACAAGAACTTTCGAACCAAGTCATTCAAGTATATCGGATTGCTCAACCCGTTCTTGCAGGGATATGCGCGTTCCTATCTGCAATTGTGCTTATCGTAATCGTTCGGAATCAGGACGAAACGCATAAAACAAGAAAAATTGTTTCTGTATCATTAGTAGTCCTTATCGTTCTGATTGCTAACCTCGTATATTATATGAAACTGATTTAAGGGGGTAACTATGAAAATTTTTTTGATAAACAGATCGGATGTTTTACTTTTTTCAGATGACAAAAAGTTAAAAGTGGGGAAAGAAAACGGCAGAGAGTATATTGACGCCCCTGTTTTGCCGGATGGAAGAATTGTTTTGCGGGCAATCCGTAAACCCGAACTTTCCTATCCGAATTGGTGGCTTTATTCTGCATTCTTCTGGATTATCGGAATATTGGGCTTGTTTACTCCCAGATATTCCCGCTTTGATTATGCGTTGGATTGCAATGTCATTTTGGACAGCGGGCAAACGCAGGATATTTGGCTTCGGTTTAACCACTTTGTCAACAAAAAGTCAAGTATTCCCGTAGCCGCGGTAACGGTGCCTGAAGGAACGGTTGCAACATTGGAAAACGCCGCATACGTTTATGACAAGACTTCGTGCAGACGGAGGAAGGTTTACAAACTTGTTTCTTTGCTGATGCGGGTTGCTGTTATTGTTGCAGTTTGTTTTATAATCATTTAAGCAAGGGAGGATGAGAAAATGTTAAATTTATTGGCTGCAAATATTGACGGATTGGAAATTGCTTACATAGCGGTGGGCGTTTTGCTTGGTATCGCGATTATTGCGGCGTTTATCGCTCAAATTGTGATTGCAATCGGATATTGGCGCGGAAACCGCACCAACAATTCGTTGGGACTTTCGGGCGGAGAGTATGCGTGCAAGCTTCTCGATCAGAACGGAATGCCGGATGTACAGGTAAAAAAATGCGGTATTATACGAACCATTTTATTCGGAAACCATTATAGTATCACCAAAAGAACGGTTTATCTCCGTATGCGTACGATCAATAAACCCAGTCTCACGGCAGTAGCAATGGCGGCGCAGAAGGTTGCGCTTGCCGAACAACACAGAGACGGCGATACAAAAATGATCGTCAGAAGCCGTTTGCAGGGACTGGGCGTGTTTGCACCGATTTTATTTGTACCGTTGGTTCTTATCGGTTTCTTGGTTGATTTGTTCGTGTTAAAGACTCTTCTCTTTTCTTTGATTACCGCGGGTATTGGTTTACTGTTTATCCTATTCGGATTTATCGTAACTCTTTTAAATATTCCCGTGGAAAAGAAAGCAATGGAACGTGCGCAAGTTATACTGGAAAACGAATTGACCGGCGAGGAAATGGTCACCGTTAAAAAAATCTTCCGCAGTTATCTGGTCGAATACGTATTACAGTTCATCATTGCTATTTTACGCATTATTCAACTGATTCTGAAAATTTTGATCAGTATTCGGAAAAAATAAATGATTTGAAAAGGAGCAATATCTGTGAAGAAAAAATTATTGACAATATTACTCCTCGCAACAATTTCAATCTTAGGTGCAGTGCTTTTTGTTGCGTGTAACAACGGAAACGCCACTCAAAAAGATACCTATAGTATAACTTTATCCCACGACGATACGGAAACGCCTCTTGTCAAAATCAATACAACAGGCAATTACGATTGGAATGCAATTGAAAAGGGATCGAGTATTACATTTTCTGTTGAATTGAGAAACGACTACGACCCGTCCACCTTGAAAATTTTCTCAAACGGCAAGGAAACAGCCTTGCAACTAAACGCAGATCTTTCTAATGATTATATTGATAACGTAACTTATAGACAGATCGGTACCTTTATGCTTGAAAATATTTCTGAAAATATAAATCTTACCTATCAAGCGGAAGAACAGAAAATTGCGATTCATTTTTATACGTCCATATTTGAGGGAACTCCTACGACGGAGCAAACCGAGGTTTTGAACAGTTTTTACATCGACGGAGATACAAAGCCTTTGAGCGAGTATGTTGATTCTGGAGAGCCTTTTTATACTACTCTTTCTCGGATTTTAAGCACCGAAACAAGGAACGGATCAGATAAAAACGAAGGGTATTTATCGGTTTGCAGGCGTTCAGGCAAATAAGCATGAGCGCCTTTTTATTTTTCTCAAAAATGCATTTTTAACTTATTTTATATTTTTTCATTACCATATTGAACTTTCGAATGCATTCTCATTCATTGAAAATTCAAACTACATAACGTTCGCAATAATAAAAGAAAAATAAAAGCAACATTTTTTTAAAATACCCCCGATTTTAGTTTCAAATTGTCCATGGATATATGAGAGGGTTTTTACTTCATTATTAAAAATAAAAAAATTTCAAAAAAATAGCCGATTTCCCCTTTGTTTTGTCCATGGATATATAGAAAGAAGTTTTGAAGAATATCCGCTCTCTGGCATGTATAAGCAAGCGGGATTTCATTATCACGATAAGTAGGATTTTATGAACAATAAAAATAAGCGACGGGAAGAACTTTTACAGTTTATACGGCGACGAAGCGGGCGAAGATTTCTTGTGGCGGTCATGGTGAGAGAGTTCGGCGTGAGCGAGCGGACAATACAGAGCGACCTCTCCGTTTTGGAAGTATTCGGGCAGATCAGGCGGACGCCGAGTTATAATTCGCTGCACCGACAAAACGGAAATATTATCGTCTATACGGGCAGCCGCAAGCGGCAATCTCATAAATCGGACGACGGATAATTTGAACTTGTTGAGGGGTGAAGTCAAACCGAACGAAAATGAAGCAAAAAGACCTGTTTTGTGGAACAGGATAAGAAGTGAGACTCAAACTGAGTCACACTTACATTCTAAGACAATCGGGATACCCGATTTCTTTGGGCAAGTGGGGTGCAAATTCGCTTGCCTTTCTTTCTAAAATTTCAAGGAGATGTGGATGCAGAATACACCGAGAAGAAAAGCAAGAATTCGTACTATCAGAGAAGTAATTGCGCTTTTGAAACAAGCGGATAGCCAAACGGCTGTTACCTATCATTTTATCCGTAAATTATGCGACAGCGGTTGTATCAAGTCTATCCGTGCCGGAAAGAAAATTCTAATCAACTACGACGAACTGCTTGCCTATCTGAACTTGGACATTGACGAGGCTTGTTGATATGGCGACGATACGAAAACGACAATTAATGAACGGCGGGAACGCTTATACAGTACAGGTCAAATTCAAAGATAAAGGCAGCGGAAAAACTATACTCGAAACAACGACTTGGCGTCCCGACGGGAAGATGACCGCAAAGCAAGAAGAACGCGCCGTCCAGACTTTTGCGGAAGAATTTGAACGCCAAATCAAAGCAACCGTAAACGGAGCCACGGCGACCGTCGATACACCGAATATTACATTCAGGGAATTCGCCGCACAATGGTTGGAAAAAATCAAACGCGATTGTTCTTTGAACTATTATGTAAAAGCGCGCGACAGTATTGCGCTTGCGAATGAGTATATCGGCGGATATAAATTGAGAGAACTTACTCCTGCTATCATTCAGAATTTTTACGATAAACTCGATGCTATGAAAAAGAAAATTTCAAGGGTCTTTCCAAAACCCGAGTTTCGCTCGACATTGGAAAAATACGGCTTTAATTACATGAAATTGCGGTATGAGGTAAATATACAGAGTTGTACCCTCGCAAATGCTTTTGCGGGAAAAGCCGTCAGTAAAAATTGGAGCAGCGACTTTGCCGAACGCACGGGTATTCCTTTCCATGAACTCTTTGACGAGAAAATAACGGAAGAACCTTACGCCTACGAAACGATACATAAATTCAAGCGTATCATTCGCGCCGTCCTATCCCTCGCAAAGAAAAACCGTTTGATTACGGATAACTATGCGTCGGCGGATTATATCAATTTCCCAAAGCGCCCGCCGCATAAAATCGAATGTATGTCCGACGAGGATGCCAAACGCTTTTACAAATTCATTTTGGACTACCCCGATATTCGCTATAAATCTGCAATGCTTTTGTTTCTTCTTGCAGGCTTTCGCCGCGGCGAAGTGGCGGGACTTGAATGGAAAGATATTGATTTTGACAAGGGAGAGATTACAGTAAGCCGTTCGGTAACGACCGTAACGGGATTTGGAATGATAGAAAAAGAACCTAAAACGGAAATGTCCAAACGGACTCTTGCAATTCCCGAAGTCTTGCTTGAAACGCTGAAAGAGTACAAAGAATGGCAAACAAAACGCCGCGCGGAACTCGGTGATTATATGGAAGAGAATGATTACCTTTTCACGCAGGAGAACGGAAAGCGGCTTTATCCAAGCACATTCACGGGGTGGCTGAACAAAATGCTGCGGGAAGCGAATATCGACCATTATTCCCTGCATAGTTTGCGCCATACGAACATCACTTTGCAGATCGCCGCAGGCGTTCCCATTGTGACCGTCGCAGCGAGAGCGGGACACGCCCGCGCAAGTACAACCAGCGATATTTACGCCTATGCTCTGCGCAGCACGGACAAGATGGCGGCGGACAAACTCGGCAGTATCTTTTCAGCCCAAGAAAAGCTCGCAGAAACCCTTAAATTGTCTGATCAAGAAACCGTATCTGACACGGACGAAACCGACGCCGTGGCTGAATTCAAGCATATAAAAGCCGAAATGCAAAGGCTCGGCTTTGAAACTTTGGAAGAGTACGAAGAGTATCTCGATTTCTTGGAGATGAAACGGATAAAGAAAAGAGATTTTGAAATGTAAAACGGCATGGAAAAACCGCTTGATTTTAACTTTCAATCAAGCGGTTTTTTGGTACGCCATTACAAGCCTAAACCGAATCGCAGAAAGATTATTCGGTTCGGGCTTTTTTCTTGCTCATCGCAGATACATTTCTATTGTAACGTTTATAATCTTGGGACTTTTATTCTGAATTTCGCTTATAATTTTACTCTTGCCGATATAAAGTAAAAAGCCCTGACTTTCGTCAGGACTCTTGGTTGTGGGATTGTTGTAATAGATTTCTATCTTGTCGTCATAGAGGACGATTTCTTTGATAAGCATATTGATCAACATTTTAGACTCGGCTTTTAATGCCTGTTCGTAAAACCGCCGTATTTCGCTTTCGGTCATCTTTACGGTGCGCTTGCTTCGTTCCACGAGTATTTGCCTTTCTAATTCTTCCTGCCGTTTTTCAAGCTCTTGCAGGCGGTTGTTCGTCGTGTTAGATATGATTCCGTTTTCTATGGCATTGACAAGATTTGCAAGCGATCTCTCCACGCCGTGTTTTTCGTTAAGCAACATTGTCAGAGCGGAGCTGAACGTTTCTTCCGTATTCTGCAATTGCACGAGTTTGTTTACGATTTTGTCCATTATATCGGGAGAACTCAATTGCTCAATAATCGCATTTATGACGCATTCTTCGAGTTCCTCTTTCCTGATCTGCATCTTTTGACAACCGTTAAAATGTTTTTTGCCGGTGCATTTATAGTATCGTTTTGTTTCTCCGTTTCTTGCCGTTCCGCATTCTCCGATCATCGATTTTCCGCAATAGCCGCATTTAATCTTTCTTCGGAGCAAATACGGTACTTCGATGCTGTTTTTCCCGTACTTGTTCTTTTCAAGTTTCGCTTTAACCGATTCAAACAAATCCGTGTCTATCATTTTGGGATACATATTCTCGAGCACGTCTTCGCCGATGCGATAGATTCCGGTATATTTTTCGTTTCGCAAAATACCGTACACGGTATTCATTGCAAACGGTTTCCCCTTACAGAGAAGTCCTTTTTTGTTGAGTCCGTCAATGATTTCTCTCACGCAGACGCCGACGGAATACTGACTGAAAATAAATTTCACCGTTTCGATGCAGGATTCGTCCGCCACAATTTTGCGATCGATTACTTTGTATCCGTAAGGAAGCCATCCGCCTTGATATAATCCTTTTAACCTCGTTTCTCGCATGCCTCTTTTTACCTTTTGGGCAAGTTCGGCGGAGAAGTACTGGTTCATTCCTTCGAGCAAACTTTCAAGGATAATTCCTTCCGGGGTGTCGGGAATGTTTTCCATTGCGGACAACACTTTAACGCCGTTATCCCGCAAAGTCTTTTTATGTATTGCGGCTTCGTATTTGTTTCTTGAAAACCTGTCAAGCTTGTAAACGAGTACGAAATTCCATTCCCTTCGGTTGCTGTCTTTTATCATTCTCTGAAAATCCGGGCGATTGTCGTTTGTCCCCGTCATGGCACGGTCGATATAAGTGCCGAGTATCAGAATGTTATTTTTTTGAGCGTACTCCTCGCACACTCTGAGTTGCCCTTCGATAGACTGCTCGGTTTGATTATCCGAACTGTATCTGGCATATATTACTGCTGTTTTCACTTGGGTTTAACCTCCTAAAAATTTAATTTGAATTTGTCTTTCGACGGGAGCGAAACAAACGAAAAAGGTGGGAATTTTTTTCTTCTTTGTTTTACTGTTTGTGTCAAGGGTTGCATAGCAATGCACTTTACCCTTGACACAAAACCTTTTTCGTTTAAGCTCCACGAGAAGAAAGACAATGGTTAATTGCACTTCGGCATCTCTCGTATTACTTCGGGACTGACTTTTCCGATCAGACACCCTTCGTCCCAACAGTTGAAATCGTCCGAAAGTAACAGCTTTTTATCTTCCTGTCCTATGGTGCAGAGGATGTCTTCATCCATAATGTCCGATCTGAAATACGTCGGTATGTTCCTCGAATAGATTAGTTTTTCGCCGCTCTTTTCTATATACTTCATCAGGTATCTTGCCGAGTCCGTTATCTCTCGTCTGACATTCAATTCGTTGAAGTCGTTTCGTCCGAATTTGTCCTTAAAGTATGAGTTTTGCATAATCATCTGCCGTTTTCGGGAACCAAAACTGTAATCTTTCTTTTCTTTAAGCTCTCCCGGCATACCGTTTTCGGGAATATAGAATATACCGTGAAAGTGCAGTCTGTTCCTTTCACCGCCGCGCTCCCATACGCCGATGTATTTCCAACCTTTTCTGTGTACCATTCGTTTCAATACATTAGACAGTCCCTGTCTGAAACTTTCTTCCGTATGCTTTTCATTCGAATACGTGAAAGTGCAAAACCAGTTCCATTCGTTAAGGTTAATTTTCCTTGCAAGCCTTGTCTTTCGGACAATTTTGTTTCGCTGTAACCGTTCTATGTTCCTCTCAATAAACTCTCTTGTTTGTTCTTCCGTCTTAAAATCATTTTTCAGTTCTTGTGTCAATATCTCTATTTTTTCGGCTTTTCTTTTGCCGTTGTTTTCTCTGTAAATCTTCTCAAATCTTTCCTTGGGAGTGAGAATCTCCGTAGCCGTTTTATCGGTCTTATTCGTTGCCGTCTGCAATTCCTTACCCGTGCAGACCGTCTTTGTCGGGTTTTTCTTTTGTTTGGTCGGATTGTTGGTTTGAGGGATTGCTATGTAGTGACTTCCATCATTGTATACTTTTGCGCTTCTGTACGGCATAGCTACCTCCTTTGAACGGAGAGTTCCGCTCGCTGCTGTTTGGAAAGTAAAGATATCTTTGTAAGCAATTCAGAAAAGAACGTATTCTGTTCGCTTCTGCTCATCGCCTCGATATCCGGCTTTCCTACGTTTACTACCTTGATCGTTTCTTTGTTCAATAGGCGTTACCTCCTTGTTTTGTTTTTTCTTTTATATCCCGTAAACTCGCAAGGTCTTTGCGACTTTGCAAAAGTTTCCCAAATAATATCTTCTAAATAGGAAGGTTTCTTTCCTATTTGAAAAAGTTTCTTCAACTTTTTCAGCCATAGCATAAAGGTCAAACAGGCAAGTTTTTTGCCACTTTGAAAAAATGGTTTCTAATTAGTAGCCACGAAAACAGCCGTTATGGGGGCGTTTCCGCAAAATAATTTTTGTCTTACACTTAATAGCCACGAAAACGACTGAAATGGACCCCCTCAATTAGAAGCCATGAAAATGGCAAAAATTAATCCCCTGACTAAAAATCTCTCTACTTAAAAGCCACAAAATCGGTAAAAGTCCACGGTCATGGCAAAAAAATAAGGCAATTGCAATCAAGCAACTGCCTTTAAGGAGTTATGTAGTTTATTTGGATATTAAATTTGTCCGTAAAGCGAGTAGTAACGATTCCGTATACTTGCTTTTCTGTGATTGATGGTTCCTCGTCCGATACCCAGCTCAGAACATACTGCACCTTGTTGCATTCCGTTCATGTAGCAGTTGAGGATAGCAAGCTCCAATGCGGAAAGTTGCAATGCTTCAACCAGTGCATCATATTTTGTGTAATCTGTCTGTTCTTGTTCAAAGCAGTTTACGGGATCCATAGGCAATGCCTTGTAATCGGTAAAGTCTATGTATTCGATGATTCCGTGTCTGTCGGCTCTGTTACGCAAGCCGTCTATAAATCTGTCGACTTCGCGATAGCAAGCGAGTTTTATAGTAATCTCTTTACCACGCCTGTCTTTGCCGTAAATTTCGGATACCTTTCTTCCTGCAAATTGCCAAAGAAAGCAACTTGCAGTTTGCGCAACGTCATATCCGTCCGATACGGTGTAGTCTATCTCGTTCATGTGATGCAAATCTTTTATGAGACCGATATACAGCCTGTCTGCTACCTTCATATCGTACTTTTTTACGGTACGAAGAGCCTGCAATGCAATCATCTCTCCCATGAGTTTTACGTTTCCATTTGAGATAGGCTCTGCAAACAACACTCCTTCGTTGCGATACTTACCTTTTGAGAACTTTGTTACCAACATTTCCATTTTTCTATTCCTCCGAACGTTTATTGCCTTTTTCGGGCAACGGGCGAAGGAGCATAGGACGGTAACAATTACTCTTTTTCTTGTAACGTTTGCATAAGTCAGCGAAAAAAAGTAAAATCGTTGCATATAAGTCGTTATAAGGCTTTTAGGACAGAAAAACGCCAAGCAAGGGAAATACCTTACTTGGCTGTAAGTTCGTTATATTGGTGTTTTCAGCGACGATTTTACGACCGTTGACTTATGCGAGGAACTATGCTAACCTGCCCCCCCGAAAAAGCAATGTTCGGAGGTTACGGAAATAGCATTACTGCAGAGAAAATACAATAAGGCAATATACACGGAAAAACACGAGAGAGCGTAAAAGCGGAAGTTCGCCCAAGCGGTTCAGCGGGCGACTCCGCTTCGCTCTCGCTTTCCGTCTAGCCTTATTATTTTGCAGTGGCGTGTGCTTGTCTGGGCGAGGCGTAGCCGAGCCCACTTGTCATAGACAAGCACACGCCGTAGTGCCAAATATTAAAAATATTAAACACAAATAACATAGCTGCTTGCTTTTTATTTCAATTTTCTGTATAATATATTCAATAAAGCGAATATAAGAGGTTCAAAATGGCTGTCAGTTATAACAAACTTTGGAAATTATTAATTGACAAAAATATGTCGAAAACAGATTTACGTTTAAAAGCGGATATAGGCACTGCAACTTTGGCAAAGCTTGGAAAAAATCAAACGGTAAGTATGGATGTTTTAATGAGAATATGTGAAGTATTATCCTGCAATATTTCAGATATCGTCGATATTATACCAGCGGAGGATATGAAATGAATAAATTAAGCTATATTTCGTTATTTAGCAGCGCTGGAGTGGGATGTTATGGATTTAAAATGGAGGGGTATGATTGTATTGCGACTAATGAATTACTTGCAAAACGACTTGATGTACAAAAGTGTAATCATAAATGCAAGTATAATAGCGGCTATGTTTTAGGAGATATACTATCCATTAATGTGCACAACCAAATAATTCAACAATTAGAATTATGGAAACAAAACGAACAACTTGATGATCTTACAGTCCTTGTTGCAACTCCTCCGTGTCAAGGCATGTCTGTTGCAAATCATAAAAAGAAAAATGAACAAAAAAGAAATTCTCTTGTTGTAGCCTCCCTTGTTCTTATTAAAGAAATCAAACCTAAATATTTTGTACTTGAAAATGTAAAAGCCTTTTTAAATACTATTTGTACAGATATTGATGGTATGGACAAAAAAATTAAGCAGGCAATAGAAGATAATCTTGCTAAAGATTATAATATTGAATGTAGAGTTTTAAATTTTAAGAATTATGGGGCAAATTCAAGTAGGACCAGAACTCTTGTAATAGGTGTTAGAAAAGATATAAACGTTGCTCCCGATAAGCTATTTCCTCAATTTAGACAGGAAAAGACTTTGCGGCAAGTAATTGGCGATTTGCCATCTCTTTATGTGATGGGTGAAATTGATTCTGATGACATATTCCATTATTTCAGGAAGTATAATCCGGAGATGCGTCATTGGATTGAAGATTTGAAAGAAGGTGAATGTGCTTTTGATAATCTAGATCCAAACAAACTTCCGCACTATTACAGAAATGGAGAAAAGATATTTTCCAAAAACGGTAATGGAGATAAGTATACTCGTCAATGTTGGGATAAGGTTGCTCCATGTATTCATACGAGGAATGATATTCTTGCAAGCCAAAATACTATACATCCTGTTGATGACAGAGTATTTAGTATACGAGAACTGATGCGGATGATGTCTATCCCGCAGTCTTTCAAATGGACAGACAATTCGTCAAACGAACTTAATGCGCTGCCACTTGAACAAAAGATAAAATATTTAGCACAAAACGATATAAATATCCGACAATCAATTGGAGAAGCTGTTCCCACAGAAATTTTTAGACAGATTGCGGAGAATATAAAAAAGGCCGAAGATCAATGATTTTACAGAAATTTTTAAATCAATATAAAATTACCGATTTAGATGATTTAATAGCTTGTATACAAAAATATGGGGCTAAATTACCCGTAGATTGCGTATATCAAGCTGCGGAATTTCTAAACCCAAATCGTGACTTAACGGCAGCTTTCTATACCGACACAATGATTTGTCAAAAAATTATGGCAGAATTGCCAGATTTTTCAAATGAAAATCATATTAGAGTTTTAGAACCTTCTGTCGGCGCAGGAAACTTTTTGCCTTTTATTGCAGAAAAATATAAAGATAAACAAATTTTAGAAATCTATCTTGTTGATATAGATGAGGATGAATTGAAAATTGCGGAACTGATTTTTCAAACTTTTTACCGCGAAAAATATCCGAATGTAGCCATAATCTATATTCACGATGACTACTTAAAATTTTCTATAACAGGGCGAAAGTTTGATTTGATTATTGGAAACCCCCCATATTCGAAAGTCAAAGATGTTTCACTTGTAAAAGAATATAGAAAAAACAGCAAGATAACAAAAAGTTCAAATCTGTTTGTATGGTTTTTGGAAAAAGCTTTTTACGACGGACATTGTGTTTCACTCATTGTTCCCAAAAGCATGTTAAATGCCCCGGAATACGAGGAGATTAGACGATTAATTGCAACGTCTCAGATTTCCTCTATCTTGGATTTTGGTGAAAATGGATTCAAAGGTGTTAAAATTGAAACGGTAAATTTAATATTTGATACACAAAAATTGCCAGAGAGTACTCATGTTGTATCAATTACTCAAAATATCGATATTATCCAAAAACAAGAATATATTACAGATACCCGCTATCCTACTTGGTTAATATACAGAAACCAGGACTTTGATAAGATAGCAAGTCAAATGCAATTAGGCGTTTTTGAAGCGTTCAGAGATCGGCAAATTGTAAATTCAATGCTTTCGATACATGGCAAGTATCGCGTCCTTAAATCAAGAAATATTGGCTCTAATGAAATAATAGACATTGATGGATATGATGCCTATATATCTATAATTGATAATCTGAGTGTTGCACGTTTTCTTGATAAGGATAATGTAGTCTTGATTCCGAATTTAAGTTATGCTCCACGAGCATGTTTTTTGCCCAAAAACACAATAGCGAATGGCTCTGTAGCATTATTAACTCAAAAAGATAAAAGCATAAAAATTTCCAAAACAGATTTGGATTTCTATGCGACTGATGACTTTCGCTTATATTATAGGATTGCACGAAACTATGGGACACGTTCTCTAAACATTGATAATAACTCAGTTTACTTTTTTGGAATAAGGAGGTAAAAATGACAGAACAAGATATTATAAGTTTTTTCAATGATAAAAATTTTGACATTCGCGTGCATCATAATGCACGTTGGATTGATCAAAAATGTACTCCTGACGTTGTATGCATAATTGCAGACTGCATAGATAACTACATTGAAGAATACGGTGAAAGAGCTGTGTTTACTTCTCGCGATATATGGTTTTCTAATTATGCAATAGAAAATGTACAAGCTATTTTCAGAAAAGTTGATGTAGATGATTCTTCTGCCGAAAATGAATATGACAAATTTTTTCAACAACCAATGAAAATGTTGGCTTATGCGGGTATATTAGAAGAAACCAAACGAGGCAGAGAAAATCAATACATCGTTTTAAATCGTGAATTGCTTAGATACATAGCATTACGAGAAAGAAATGCACTTTCGTTTATTATAAAATATGTAGAAAAAGTATTATCAGATTCTGAGTTAATGCAATATTTTAATGTCTTTTTTGAAAATCCAAATAAAGATACCTATGAAATGGTGAAAGAACAATTTTGCCGTTTTACCATTCAAAACACGAATATCGGCAATAAGACTTCTGTAAATGGTTTAAATACTGATGCGGGAATAGTAGAATGTAGACGTATTTTCATTAAAGTACTTAACCCTTTATCCTTTGCCAAAAGGACATACGGAACAGAACGTGGCCGGATTTCGAAACATGCAATTACCTATGATATGTTAATGTATAATAGAGACAATTTTAGAGACATATATGCAGAAAAGCCAAAATCGGTTTCTCGAAAAGATTATATAGCTCAGCACCATATTGTTATTAATGACGCATATTTCAGGTATATGTCTACAAGAGCAAAACACAGATTGAAGTTATACAATGACACATATAGAGCAGGTTTGAGCGAAATGCCAGGCGACACAGAAAGAGCAACGCATATACACCATATTTTTTCGGCAAGTGAATATCCTGAGATATCGTACTACCTTGAGAACTTAATTGCATTGACACCTAATCAGCATCTGAACGCAGCTCATCCTAATGGAAGAACTATCACAATTAATAGGGCTTATCAGCACGACTGTTTAATTGTTAAAACTGACATTATTAAAGAAAACATTGAAACCGCCGACGAAAAAATTTACTCGTTTAATGATTTTATACACGTACTGGTAGTTGGATTTAATGAGGAATCATTTAACGATATTGAAGAAAATGACTATGATGGAGTTAAAGCAAAAATCGAATTAAAATACATTGCATAAACCGAACAAAACAATTTAAAGTATTTTATAATATATTATGAAAAACACTATGCGCTTTGTTGTTTATGTAAAAAAGAAGGTGTTGTATGAGGCAAGCAAATAGCACAATCAAAGGCTATTTATATCAATTTAATAAGTCAATATACGAAATTTTGACATCCGATGATCAAGCTACAATTACACTTGAGGGTGTCATTGAAGATATTGATGTGCAAATGCCTAATGCTATTTCGACAATACAATGCAAGTATCATGAAGATAGCAAATTCACCATTTCTAATATTGCTGAGCCAGTATTAGAAATGATTTGTCATTTTAATGAATGCTCAGCATTAGGAAAAGAAACAAAATATATATTATTCGCCCATTATTCTGAAAATGTTGATGCGATTGACAAGGACAAATTTAAATCGTTCATAACTTCTACTACGAGTAAGGAAATTCAATTGGATTTCTTCCATAAGATTTTTACTATAACAGATGAAGAAATACTTCATTTGGCCAATAAAGAAAAGAAATCAAAAGATGACAAAGATAAAATATTAAATTATTACAAAAGTAACAAGTCAAATTTAACATTGTGTGTAAATTTAGATGATTTTTGGAATTGTTTTAAATATGAAAAAGCTGAAAGTTTCGAGAGCTTAAAAGAAAATGTTATACAGAAATTATGCGAAATAATAAGTGATTCTGATAAAGCAAAAAACCTGTATTATCCAAATGCTTTCTCTATGGTGGCAGAGCTTTCATCTAAATCGGAATTGGCAGATAGAACAATTTGCAAAGCTAATTTCATTAAAAGTCTGCGTGAAAAAGAATCTATTTTGATTACAAAATGGTTGCTCGCAGCAACGGACAAAGGTAAAATACTAAAAAGAAAAAAAGAATATTTGTCAAATCAATTCGGATTGAACACGACAATAAGGGCATTTGTTTTTTCTGCGCAATACATTGAAAAAAATACTGATACTATTCTTCCGTTCATACAAGAATATTTGGCAAAATACTTTAGAAAACCGAGATTGCATAAACAGCCTCTTTTTATTTTCGATAATGCAGAAATAGTACAGAATATTATTTTGGGACTACATAAGTATCAAAAAGCGGTGAATAGCGGTTTAATAGGAAATTCCTTTGTTGCGGATAGTTTTATTAATAACACTGATTGCTCACCGAATTTTGTATGCAAAGTAGCCAGTCTACAAAATATTGATATGGGTATTTTAGAAGCTTGTAAAGTTAATCAGGTTTATGTGATTGGTAATATTAATAAATCATTAAATAGCACAAACTGCTTTTTAGAAAAGATAGAAATAGATACTATAGACGAACTAAGATATTTAGTTAATCTTATAAAAAGAATGGAGGCATAGATATCATGATAGAAATAGGAAAAGTAATTAATAGCACACCTGGAACAATACAAGTATTACTCAATGGAATTGATGTTTTTGAAGAGAATAAAACTAAAATAAAAGTTTCTAAATACTTAACCATTGAAGATGGAAATGATCTTTTCATTTTAGCATCAATTCAAAACATTTGTGCAGTGTCAAAAGATGCAGACACTATAAATTATACAGTTTCTTGTACGCCAATCGGCTGTTATTCTGAAAATGAGAATGGTATTAATTTTAAACAAGGTGGCATAAACTTACCCTCTCCAACAGAGCCAGTTTATTTGCCTGACGACAATATAGTAAACTCAATTTTTAGTGATAATAATAAGTTTTCATTTCAAATAGGAAAACTATCAAATAATGCGACCATAAATTATTTTGTAGATGGCAATAAGTTTTTTGGTAAGCATATTGCAGTTGTAGGATCAACAGGTTCAGGAAAATCTTGTGCGGTTGCACGTGTCCTGCAAAACGTTATGGAAATAAATGATGGACACAACCTTAATGTGAATTCATTAAAAAATTCACATATTATAATTTTTGATATTCATTCAGAATATCAATCTGCTTTTAAACTTGCCGCAGATGAAAATTTTACAGTTAATTGTTTAGATGTCGAAAAGCTTTGCCTCCCATATTGGTTAATGAATTCACAGGAATTGGAAGCATTATTTATAGAAAGCAACGAAATGAATTCTCATAATCAGATTTCACAATTTAAAAAAGCTGTAATTTTAAGTAAAGAAAAAAATAATCCTACGATGGAACATATAAATTACGATACGCCGGTATATTTTGATATTAAAGAGGTTTATCGCTATATAAAAAACAAAAACAATGAAGTTATTAATAAAAATGAAACAGAAGCTCATTTGCCTAAGAGACAAGATGGCTCATTAATAGAGAACGCAGAAAGTGTTTATTTGTCTGAAGAAGTAACTTTTGCAGCAACAAGTCAAGCAAGGGATAATAAAGCATCAAACGGCCCTTATACTGGCGAATTTGAAAGATTTATAACTAGATTAGAGACAAAATTATCAGATAAAAGATTAAAATTTATTACATCGCCCCAAAAAACAGATGGAGAAATATTTAAAACATTCGATTTTGATATTATTTTACAACAATTTTTGGGATATATCGAAAAAAGTAACGTTACTATTATTGATTTAAGTGCCATACCTTTTGAAGTCCTTAGTATAGTTATCAGCCTGCTTTCAAGAGTAATATTTGATTTTGCTTTTCATTATTCAAAAATACGTCATAGTATAGGAGAAGTAAATAACATCCCGTTTATGCTGGTTTGTGAAGAAGCACATAACTATATTCCTAAAAATGGAGGGGCCGAATATAATGCTTCAAAGTTTTCTATTGAAAGAATTGCAAAGGAGGGACGAAAGTATGGTTTAAGTTTAATGGTTGTAAGCCAACGTCCTTCAGAAGTATCTGAAACTATTTTTTCGCAATGCAATAACTTTATTGTCCTAAAATTGACCAATATTAATGATCAAAATTGTATTAAAAATTTACTGCCCGATAATAATGCATCTTTGGTTGATGTCCTGCCCACATTGGCAGCAGGAGAGTGTTTGATAGTTGGAGATGCAGTACCATTACCCGCTATTGTTAAAATTGATATGCCTAATCCAGCACCTAATTCTAGCGATGTACATGTCTTCGACGAATGGAATAAAGAGTGGATTAATGTAATATTTGAAGATGTTGTGAAACGCTGGAGAAAAGAATAAAGAATACATAGCCTATTCATATCATGAAAAAACTAAATCATCATTTATAATATAAATAAGGTTTAAATAAAAAAGCAAGCTGGACTTTTCGGTTCGGCTTGCGTTTTTTATGGTACTCCCGGCGGGAATCGAACCCACAATTAACCCTTAGGAGGGGTTTGTTATCTCCATTTAACTACGGAAGCATATTCAATTTTTCAGATACTTCTCAACTGTCTAAAATCGAGAAATATCCTTGCGGGTGTAAAAAAGATGTAATTTCGTCGGCGGTCAATCGGTTTGTCTATAAAAAACCGCCCGAAACAGCCTTTTTACAGCCGTTTTGTTCCGAATTGTTTGGATAGAGCAACCCCTTAGGAGGGGTTTGTTATATCCATTTAACTACGGAAGCACAAATAAAAGTCGCATTGAATAAACGACCTTCTTCAACTATATTAAAAAGTATCAATATCAACTTTATATTTTTAACACATCACCGGCAATCTGTCAATTCTTTTAAGTCTAAAATGTCAATCCAAATTTTTTTATCCTTTAAATTGTACCATACTCAAACACGATACAGACGGTTCCTTGACAGTTGCAGAGGGGTCAGAGACAATGACCGACGCCGAAAGGAGAACATACGCAAACGCTATTCGGAAGTTGGACAGGGTAGCGCGTTGCAGGTCAGCGACGAGATTAACGCGCATTTTGCAGAGCAGACGCTCTCAAACAAGAATATCCAAATAAAAAGGAACCCTTGCCACGCCGTTGGATAGTAAAACTCCCCAACAAACGCCCAATGCGGATCGTGGTACAGATTCCACTAATAATATACACCAAAACGAGGAAAATTTCAACCCTGAATCGCAAAAAGGCAGAAAATTCGCTCTTCCGAGCGATTATACACCTACCGCTGCCGATTGTTTGACTACCCTTTAAAATTGCACCATACTCAAACATTGTCTAAGTCGATTATTCATAATTAAAAAGTTTGACTACCCTTTAAAATTGCACCATACTCAAACAACGATTACTTCTGCAAGCGTCTTTTCAAGAGTTTGACTACCCTTTAAAATTGCACCATACTCAAACCCTGCTCACTGTCGTAAAGATAAATTTTCGGTTTGACTACCCTTTAAAATTGCACCATACTCAAACAACCGATTAAAGTGTTGACTTTTAAAAATAGTTTGACTACCCTTTAAAATTGCACCATACTCAAACTTCTATTCTGTTCTATTGGGCGGGGAACGGGTTTGACTACCCTTTAAAATTGCACCATACTCAAACAAGACGACACGCTTATAGGCGAACGCACCGGTTTGACTACCCTTTAAAATTGCACCATACTCAAACGTTCATAACTCCGAATACTTCTTCCAATTCGTTTGACTACCCTTTAAAATTGCACCATACTCAAACCATACAACTCCTGTAAAATAGCCGCCTGTTGTTTGACTACCCTTTAAAATTGCACCATACTCAAACTTACAGCTCATTTTATAATCCTCCTAAAAAGTTTGACTACCCTTTAAAATTGCACCATACTCAAACGTAGGCTGCATTCGTCAAATTCACTCTTATGTTTGACTACCCTTTAAAATTGCACCATACTCAAACTGGACATACAATAACAAAAACGCTCGGAAAGTTTGACTACCCTTTAAAATTGCACCATACTCAAACCCGGTCAGCGTGACTATAATCGTCAGCTTGGTTTGACTACCCTTTAAAATTGCACCATACTCAAACACATCAGGCGTGTACCCGTCGACAAGATAGAGTTTGACTACCCTTTAAAATTGCACCATACTCAAACAGAATACTTTTAATGCCGAGCAAGCTCAAAGTTTGACTACCCTTTAAAATTGCACCATACTCAAACATGGCTGCAAAAAATGCGTCATATTCTGAAGTTTGACTACCCTTTAAAATTGCACCATACTCAAACTTCTGTCTCCATTTTCCGACATGAATGCTTGTTTGACTACCCTTTAAAATTGCACCATACTCAAACTGCATTTCTTGACGACCCTGACGCTTCTGTGTTTGACTACCCTTTAAAATTGCACCATACTCAAACTTTGCCGTTCCATATTCTGTAATTGTGAAAGTTTGACTACCCTTTAAAATTGCACCATACTCAAACTCGCCACCCAAATCTTAAATTCAGGCTCGTGTTTGACTACCCTTTAAAATTGCACCATACTCAAACTGACCGAAAACGAAATAAAGCGCATTCAGAGTTTGACTACCCTTTAAAATTGCACCATACTCAAACCTTGACCGTAAATACAGTATCTTTTGTCGTGTTTGACTACCCTTTAAAATTGCACCATACTCAAACTCACTACCAACAAAGATAGCAGCGTCAATTGTTTGACTACCCTTTAAAATTGCACCATACTCAAACACGGGTATTTTCAGCGAGATCAAGGGCGTTGTTTGACTACCCTTTAAAATTGCACCATACTCAAACCAGGTTGGCGAAAAAGACATGCAAGCTTATGTTTGACTACCCTTTAAAATTGCACCATACTCAAACTGACTTGTGCTATAATTATTTCAGAGGTGAGTTTGACTACCCTTTAAAATTGCACCATACTCAAACACGCCGCAGAAAGACAAGACCACAGTCATAGTTTGACTACCCTTTAAAATTGCACCATACTCAAACCATTACAGGTTTAATAAATGAAGAAGTCACGTTTGACTACCCTTTAAAATTGCACCATACTCAAACCGAGCATTACGGCGTTGGGACAGACGTATGGTTTGACTACCCTTTAAAATTGCACCATACTCAAACTTGCCGTTTATTTCGTCAGTGACATTGCCCGGTTTGACTACCCTTTAAAATTGCACCATACTCAAACGGCGACTTCACGCAGGCGGTTTATTCCATTGTTTGACTACCCTTTAAAATTGCACCATACTCAAACGGAGAGCTGGGCGGATAGGTTCGCTGATTTGTTTGACTACCCTTTAAAATTGCACCATACTCAAACCAAAATAAAATCAACCATAATAAATTAAAAGTTTGACTACCCTTTAAAATTGCACCATACTCAAACCAGGTTGGCGAAAAAGACA
>ERZ1673753.298-NODE-298-length-69616-cov-10.154483_pt1 | contig 69616 bp, 42 predicted proteins | sample MGYA00580201_ERZ1673753 | MGnify/ENA primary metagenome ERZ1673753 (study PRJEB41218, sample SAMN15661747) | gut metagenome | host: Homo sapiens | place: Canada: London | collected 2015-08-20/2019-03-30 | study: EMG produced TPA metagenomics assembly of... | reverse complement strand
GGGCGACGCCGCGGCGGATGCCGTCGAGCACGATCCATTGTCCGTACTGTGAAACTTTTATTTCGTCTTCGCCCAGCAGCATGAGTTTTTGCAGGAGGGTGTCGGCACGGAAGACCATCACCCCGTCCTCCTCGCTGCGGAGTGAGAATCCCGACGAGCGGAATGCGTTGACGATCTGTTCGCGGTTCTCCTCCACGTCGCCCTCGACCTTGCGTTCGACGAACCCGAATCGGGGGTAGAGGGCCGCCAGCACCACGATCGCCGTGAAGAGCGTCAGGTAGCGGTCGGTGTGGAACATGACGTAGAGCGTGTCGTCGAGCGACAGCGCTGAGGTACCGGTCATCAGCATCAGCCCCATCAGGACTATACAGAGAACGCACAGGGCGCAGAAATATTTTAGCGAGCGGACGAAGTATTTCATAGCGGAAATTTTTAATTTTTCATTTTTCATTGAAGTTGCCGATAGCATCGGCAACCTCCTGCATCAGCCATTTGGGGGTCGATGTGGCGCCGCAGATGCCCACCGAGCTTGCGCCGTCGAACCATCGGGGTTCGATTTCGCTCGCCTCCTCGACGACGTACGTCCGCGGATTGGCCCGCCGGCACACCTCCGAGAGCACCTTGCCGTTCGACGACTTGCGGCCGCAGACGAAGACCACGGCGTCGAAGCGTCCCGAGAACTCCGCGAGGTGCTGTTCGCGGTTCGATACCTGCCGGCAGATCGTGTCGTCGATGCAGACCTTGTCCGGATCGGCGGCCCGGCGGCGCATCTCGGCCCCGAGTTCCTCGAACAGCGCGATGCTCTGCGTGGTCTGAGAAAGGAAATAGACGGGGCGCGCGAAGTCGATCAGCGACAGGTCCTCCGCCCTTTCGATCACGATTGTCGGCTCCGCCACCTGTCCCGTGAGCCCCACCACTTCGGCGTGGCCCCGCTTGCCGAGGATCACGACCTGACCGCCCGCCGGACGCATCCGTTCGTGGGCCTCCTTCACACGCCGTTGGAGACGGGCGACCACCGGGCAGGTGGCGTCGATCACCTTGATGCCCAGTTCCCGGGCTGCGGCGTATGTCGTGGGGGGCTCTCCGTGGGCGCGGATGAAGAGCCGGCAGCCCGCCAGCTGCGGCATGTCGGCGTGGGTGACGGTCCTCAGCCCCAGCCGTTCGAGACGCTGGACTTCGATGCGGTTGTGAACGATGTCGCCGAGCGAATAGACCGTGGCGCCCCCTCCGAGGGCTTGTTCGGCCTTCGTGATTGCGCGGACAACGCCGAAGCAGAAGCCCGATTTATCGTCGATCTCAACACGCATAGCTGCGTAATTAAGAATTAAAAATTGATTGTGCGCCGACCCGGATAAACAGCAGTCTGTGCGGGAGCTGATTTTTAATTCTTAATTTTTCATTTTTAATTGGAATTCATTCATAAACCACGCCATCTGTTCATCGACAGTCATGTGGCTGTTGTCCAGCACGATGGCATCGTCGGCCTGGCGCAGCGGCGAGACGGCCCGGCTCATGTCGGCCTTGTCGCGTTCGCGGATGTTGCGTTCGACCTCCTCCATCGTCACCGTCATTCCCTTGCCCGTCAGCTCCTTGTAGCGGCGGTCGGCGCGCACGGCGGGGTCCGCCGTCATGAACAGTTTCAGTTCGGCGTCGGGGAAGACCACCGTGCCGATGTCGCGGCCGTCCATCACCACGCCGCGGCGGCGTCCCATCTCCTGTTGCATGGCCACCAGCTTGCGGCGCACCTCGGGGATGGCGCTCACGCGGCTCACGCAGTTCGAGACCTCGATGGTGCGGATTTTGCCCTCGGCCAGGTCGCCGTTGACGTAGATGTCGCTGGCACCGCGTTCGGGATTGAAGCGGAAAGTGATCGTGATCTGGTCGAGCAGCTTCACGACGGCCTCTTCGTCAACGATGCCCGAGCGGATCGCCCCGTGTTCGAGGGCGTAGAGCGTCACGGCGCGGTACATGGCGCCGGTGTCGATGAAGATGTAGCCCAGGCGGGCCGCGATGGCTTTGGCGAAGGTGCTCTTGCCGCACGACGAGAATCCGTCTACGGCGATGACGATCTTATGTTTAGTGTCCGACATTGGGGAAAATATCAAAGAAAGTAGACAGTATGGTGTAAATTCCTAATATGCCGATGATGAGGCCCGCGACGTGGTTGATCGTGAGCATGTGCCGCGGGCGGAACCGGCGGCGGAACAGGTTGATGACGAATGCCAGCAGGGTCCACCACGCCGTGGCGCCGCCGAAGAACCCGGCGATGACGAACAGCGAGCGCATGAATCCCCCGAAGGTGTGGTCGGCCATTTCGCCGCCCGAGATTTTGAAGACGGCGAAGAAGGCCAGGATATAGGGGATCACCATGATGAAGTTGGCGATCGTGAGTCCGAAGATCGAGACGAAATCCTGCCACAGCGAGGTTTTGCCGGCTCGGTTGCGGCGTATCTGCGGCACGGGGTTCTGGGCGAAGATGAAGACCCCGACGATCACGACGAAAATGCCGCCGATGACCCTCAGCAGCGTGTCGTACTGCTCGATCCGGGCTTGGAGCATCGAGTAGAAGAACAGCGCGGCCATGGCCATGAACGTATCGGCGCAGGCGACGCCGATTCCCGAGACGATTCCCGAACGGCGGCTTTTCGACAGGGTCCGCTGGATGCAGAGCACCGCCACGGGACCTACCGTGATGGAGGCGGCCACACCTACGCAGATGCCGCGGAACAGGGTTTCGACGATTTCCAGTGCCATTTTTCCGGTTCGTAGTTTTTTTTAGACGACAAAGATACGAATAAGCCGAGAGAAAAAAGCAAGCTCGCTTGCATTTTTTCCGAGGCGGAGTATCTTCGGTGCAGCCAAAGTTACGAATAAGCGAGGGCAAAAGCAAGTTTACTTGCATTTTGCCGAGCGGGAGTGTCTTCGGCGAAGCCAAAGTACGAATAAGCGAGGGCTTTTCCGGGCGGGAGTATCTTCGGTGCAGCCAAAGATACGAATCAGCTGCGGACGGAAAGCAGAGCTTGCGCGCGTTTTTCCGGGCGGGAGTATCCGAAAGGGATTCGGAAAGCCTGTCGGCGGGGGCTCCGGCGAGCCCGGAAGTCGGATATGTTGATAAAATATCGAAAACTTTGGCTCCGTGCTTGCATATTCTCCCCTGAAAGTGAATATTTTTGCACAAACACCCCGCATTATGGCAGAGATGAAACAATTCGGCATCGACCTCGAACTGGACGACGCTGTGGCCCAGGGCCATTATTCCAACCTGGCGATCATATCGCACTCTACTTCGGAATTCATCATCGACTTTGCGACGGTCCTTCCCGGCGTGCAGAAAGCGCGCGTCAAAAGCCGCATCATCCTCACTCCGGAGCACGCCAAACGCCTGCTGCGTTCGTTGCAGGAGAATATCGTGCGCTACGAGAGCAACGTGGGCAAGATCGAAATCCCGACCCCTTCGCCCACGCCCGAGGCGGGGCCCAAGATGGGGCAGGCATAGAAAGAAAAAGTCCGGAGCGGCCGCGCTCCGGACTTTTTCTTTTCGTTCCGCGCTCCGTTACAGCGCTTCGCCGACGACGTAGGTGCTGCCGCCGATGAAGATCATGTCGCCCTCCGACGCCAGTTCCCGGGCGCGGGCCACCGCGGCCGTCACCTCCTCCACCGCTTCGCCGTGCAGACCGTAGATCGCGGCTTTCGCCGTCAGCTCCGCGGCCGGGAGCGAACGCTCCGAATGCGCCTGGGTGAAGATATAGTGGGCTTCGTGCGGCAGCAGGGGCAGAATGTGCGCCAGGTCCTTGTCGCGCACGAATCCGATCACGCAGTAGAGTTCCTTGTGGGGCGTCGCCCGGATCTGTTCGGCCACGTAGGCGATGCCGTGGGCATTGTGCCCCGTGTCGCAGACCGTGAGGGGAGCCTCTGCGAGCGTCTGCCAGCGGCCCATCAGCGCCGTGTTGGCCGCCGCGCAGCACATTCCTTCGAGATAGGCGCGGCGGGAGATCGTCAGCGGCGTTTCTTCGTGCAGGAAGTCGATCGCCGCCGAAGCCGTCACGATATTGCGGTATTGGTAGCTGCCTTGCAGGTCGAGCAGGACGTCGAAATCCCGGTTGTCGCGCGTGCGGCGCAGGTGGAAGAACTGGCGGTTGCCTTCGGGACGGCACTCTTCGCAGACGAACTCCCGTTCGGCGTAGATCACGCGCGATTTGTTGGCCGCCGCGGCCTGTTCGATCACCTCGTTGTAGCGGACATCCGCTTCGCCGACGATCACCGGAATGCTCTTTTTGATGATCCCCGCCTTCTCTGCGGCGATCTTCTGGAGCGTGTCGCCCAGCAGGGCCGTGTGTTCCAGCCCGATGTTGGTGATGACGCTCAGGATCGGCACGATGATGTTCGTGGCATCGAGCCGTCCCCCGAGCCCCGTCTCGATCACGGCCACCTCGACATCGCTCTGCGCGAAGTAGTCGAAGGCCATGGCGGCGGTCATTTCGAAGAACGACAGCTCCGATTCGACCATCTTGTCGTGGTGCTTGTCCACGAAGTTCACCACCTTCTGCTTGGGGATCATTTCGCCGTCAACGCGGATGCGTTCGCGGAAGTCCTGCAAGTGGGGCGAGGTGAAGAGCCCCGTGCGGTATCCCGCCTGCTGGAGCACCGAGGCGATGATGTGGGCTACGGAGCCTTTGCCGTTGGTGCCGGCCACGTGGATCGTGAAGAAGTTCCGCTGGGGGTTGCCCAGGTGGCGGCAGAATGCGGCGATACGCTCCAATCCCGGTTTGTAGGCCATTGCGCCGCTGGTTTCGAACGCGGGCAGCGACTGAAAGAGGAATTCGAGGGTTTGGGTGTAGTTCATGACATCGGGGGTTTATTGGACGAGATGGTTTTTGCGTTTGACCCGGTAGGCGACGTAGTAGAGCAGACACAGCAGCAGCACATATTCCGCGATGCGGGCCGGATAGTCGCCGTAGCGGGTGTAGAAAGTCAGTTCCGAGTTGAGGGGCACCCGGGCGGAGATCACGCCGCGCTCCTCCCAGCCGAGGGTCTCGTCCACGTCGCCGCGGGCGGAGATGAATCCCGAGCGGCCCGTGTTGGCCGAGCGGGCGATGGCGCGGCGGTGTTCGATGGCCCTCAGGCGCGAGATGGTGAACAGGTGCTTGTAGCCCGGCGTGTCGCGCCACCAGCCGTCGTTCGAGATGATGGCCATGAACTGCGCGCCGCGGCGCACGAAATCGCCGTAGAAGTCGCCGTAAAGCCCTTCGTAGCAGATCGCGGGGCCGGTTTTGATTCCATCGTGTTCGAAGGCCGTGCCGTGCTGTCCCTTGCCGATCTGCCCGAGCGTGCCGCCGAGGTCGATGACCAGGAATTTCAGCACGTCGAAAACCCACGTCGGGGTGTTCTCGACGCCGATCACCAGCCGGCCTTTATGATGAAGCTGCGTACGGCCCGCGGAGTCGAGCCCCACGGCCGTGTTGAAGACATCGTAATAGCCGTTTCCGAAGCGTTCCGCACGGGCCGTTTCGGTCTGTGCTCCCGCCGGATAGTGGCGCGTGGTGTTGGCTCCGGCAATGAGCAGGGCCCCGGGATGGCGGCTGCGGAGCGTGTCGGCCAGCACCTGCCAGAATTCGCCCGGCGTGTCGGCCGCCCCCAGCCAGAAATCGCTCAGCGCGGGTTCGCGGTAGTAACCCGGCACGGCGGTCTCGGGCAGCAGGATGAACTGCGCCCCGGCGGGTACGTCGTCCAGCAGGTCGAGGATATTTTCCTCCTGCCGCTCCGTGTCGCCGTGGAATTTGTCGTAGCAGTCCACATTGGGCTGGACGATGCTCACCTCGGCCGCCCCTTCGTCGGGCTGTTCCCAGCTTCCCCAGATGGCCAGCGATACGGCTATCGGCACCGCGACGACGCACGCCGCGGCTGTCCACCGCCGCACGGTGCGCGCCCGGAGGGCTTCGAAGATCAGGATATTCGAGAGCAGCACCCACAGCGTGCCGCCGAAGACGCCTGTGTATTCATACCACTGCACGGCCCACACTTCGTGCGAGAATCCGTTGCCGAGGATGAGCCACGGCCACGAGAAATCCCCGACGGTGTACCAGTATTCGGTGGCGATCCACGCCGTGACGAGGGTCGTATAGGCGAGGGCCTTGGGGGCTTTTTTCGAGACCGTGTGGAAGAGCATGAAGGCGATCATGTTCATCGTCGTCGAGGCCAGCGTGGCGGCCGGGGGGCCTACGGGCGTTGCGTACCAGATCCACCAGATCGTCAGGGCGTTCCACAGCGCGAAGGTCAGCGCCGCCCAGCCGAAGACCTTCCACCACGAGCGGCGCGAGGCGTCGTACGAGGCGCTCACCCACAGCAGCGGGACGAATCCCGCGAGGAGCGTCAGCCCCGTCATGCTGAGCCATCCCGGGGAGAGCAGGAGGGCCGAAAGGATTACCGCCGCAAGTCTACGCAACATGGAAGGAGATTTTATGACCGCAAAAGTACTCAAACGAGCGCATTTTTCAAAATATTTCCTACTTTTGTCTTGAAACCAATCAATCTGCTGTACAAATGAAGAAATTCCTCGTTTTATCGGGAGCTCTCGCGGGTATCCTCTTGTTTTCGGGTTGCGGTTCGAAAGGCTGGAAGACCATCGACGGGGTGATCGTGTTCGACACGCCGGCGCGCGAACCGGGCCAGGAATCGGTGCTGGGGCTCAGGACGGCTCCGATGGAGACGGTCCGGGTGGGCTTCGTCGGGCTGGGCATGCGCGGTCCGGGCGCCGTGGAGCGCTTCACTCATCTCGACGGCGTCGAGATCAAGGCCCTCTGCGACCTTTATCCCGAGCGGGTCGATAGCGCGCAGGCGATCCTCGCGCGTCGCGGATTTCCCGAAGCCGCGGCTTACAGCGGCGAAGAGGGCTGGAAACAGCTCTGCGAGCGCGGCGACATCGACCTCGTCTACATCGTCACCCCGTGGCAGAAGCACGTGCCGATGGCGGTCTACGCCATGAAGCAGGGCAAGCACGTCGCCGTGGAGGTTCCCGCCGCCACGTCGCTCGACGAGTGCTGGCAGCTGGTGAACACCGCCGAGAAGACCCGGCGCCACTGCATGATGCTCGAAAACTGTGTCTACGACTTCTTCGAGCTCACGACGCTCAACATGGCCAAACAGGGGCTGTTCGGCGACATCCTCCATGTCGAGGGATCGTATATCCACAATCTGGATGCCTTCTGGGACTACTACGAGGGCAACTGGCGCCTCGACTTCAACCAAAAGCACCGCGGCGACGTTTACGCCACGCACGGCCTCGGCCCCGCCTGCCAGCTGCTGGACATCCACCGCGGCGACAAGATGAACTACCTCGTGGCCGTGGACACCCGGTCGGTCAACGGCCTGAAACAGGCCGGGGAGAAGATGGGCGCCACGGAGTTCGCCAACGCCGACCACACCTCGACGCTGATCAAGACCGAAAAGGGCCGCACGATCCTGCTGGAACACAACGTCTACACGCCGCGTCCTTACAGCCGCATGTACCAGCTGACCGGTACGAAAGGCTTCGCCAACAAATACCCGGTTCAGGGCTACGCCTTCGATCCTGAACAGCTCACGGAGTCGGGCGTGCCCGACCACGAGGACCTGAGCAGCCACCGCTTCGTGCCCAGGGAGGTGCGGGAGGCGTTGATGGAGCGTTACAAGCACCCGATTGCTATGGAGATCGAGGCGAAGGCCCGGGAGGTCGGCGGCCACGGCGGCATGGATTTCATCATGGACTACCGCCTGATCTACTGCCTGCATCACGGCCTGCCGCTCGACCAGGATGTCTACGATGCTGCCGAATGGTCGTGCATCGGGGCGTTGACGGCCATGTCGCTCGAACACAACAGCGCTCCGGTGGCTGTGCCCGACTTCACGCGCGGGGACTGGGACAAGACCGACGGCTATCACCACGCGATGCTGGTTCAATAGAATGCAATTCGGCCCTCCCATGCGGGAGGGCCGAATTTTTGATACTTGTCGGACCGGGCGTCAGTTCGACGTCGGGAATTTGTAGGCCACGGCCACCGGCTTTTCGCAGATGCCGATCCACTCCTTCTCCTTTTTCATCGTCCGCAGATCGTAGAGGTACAGACTGCCCGGTTTGCGATCCGTCGCCGTGGGGTTATAGGTGGCGATCAGCAGTTTGTCGTCGTCGATCACCGTGGACGAAGTGGACGGTACCGCATTGGTGCAGATGTCCATGATCTGTTCGCCGTCGGGCAGCGTGATGTCGGGCTGGTCCCCTTCGGCCGGCACCCGCGGCGAAGTTCCGGTCATCGACCAGTGGTAGATTTTGTTGTCGTAGTCGTAATAGGCGTTTCCGTTGAGCTTCGTCGTCACGATCCGCGAATGGGCGTTCATCAGCATCGGGGCCGACTCGGTGTATGTAAGGAGTTCACTCGGAGAGCCGAGCGTCGAGGTCGTTTTGAGAATCTTGACCTGCTTCGGAGAGCCTTCGGCCGATCGTGCGATGTAATAGAATTCGGAACGGTCGTACTCTGCACCGATGCGTGCAGCGGCCATGTTGACGAACTCGTACCCGCTCGGTGCGGCATATCCGTTGATGGTGCGACCGTTGGGAAATGCATTGGCGCCCTCTTCGCAGAAAGTGAGTACGCAGCGCTCTCCTTTGCTTTTCGAGGCGAAGTATCCCTGCTGGCAGTATTTTGCCGGATAGGGCGGGTTCCGGTAGATGAGCATATCGACCGAGAATTCGTAACGATAGGCTTTGAAATCCTCGCCGATCAGATGGACGTATTGCTCGGTGCTTCCATAGACCTGCTCTCCCAGAATCGTTCCGGTCTGAACACCGTATTCCTCCATGCTCTTCATGCGGTGGGTGACAGCGAGCGATGCGGCGTCGAGACGATAGATCGAGCTTTCGTCGTCGTTCGACGAGATCAGAACGCCCGACCAGAATCCGGGGGTGGAGAAGACGTAAACGTCGTTCAGGTTCCGGAATTCGTACTCCGGATTGATCAGATTCAGCAGATCGTTCCACACCTCCTGTGCATTCTCGGTCTCCTCCTGGGGCGTCCGTATCTTGACGAACGCCAGCGAACCGCGATTCTCCTCGTCGTTGCAGAGGATCAGATAGCCTTCATCGAATCCCGACTGCACGCGCAGGTCGTAGTAGTAGAAGCCGATGCTCTCGCCGTTGTCGATCCGCAGGCGCAGCACATAACTGCCGGACTTTTCGAAGGCGTAGTCGAGCGTGGGCGAACTGGAAATGAAGGTCGTATCGACCATTCCGGGGAAGTCGCCGTCGGGACGGCCGTAGGACCACTCGTAAGCGATCTCGTGATCGTTGCCGCTCTCGACACGCAGGCTGTTCAGCGTCAGCTTCTCGGTTGCCTTGGCATAAATGGTCTGTTCCAGACCGCTGACCGTAATCGGCGCCAGTTCGCGGTACTCCTCTTTTTCAAGTCCGTAGCAGGAGGCCAGTACGATTCCGCAGCAGAGCGGCAACAGATATTTTGCAAGTTGTTTCATGATGCTTTCGATTAATAGTTATTTGCCGGGTCTCTCCAACCGCCTGTCGTTACATTGACGCTTCCGGTCGTATAATACTCCAGGTCGGGATAATTGGTCTTGTAGTATTCGTACAGCGGGCAGAGCACATAACGGAGCCAGGCCATCTTGTGGGGGTTCTGTCGGTTGACCATGAATCCCATGCTCATGCGTAGTTGCTGTCCGTTGAGTCCCGTATAGTAATCGTTGTCGATGTTCTCGCCGTATTGTTTGACCATCTCGGCGTAAAGCGTCGGGTTGGTATCTGCGATACTGTGGTAGAGTTCCAACAGTTTTCGGTATTTGTCCTGCCGGAATTCGCCCGTATATTGATACCACTGCTGGGTGGCGGAGTAGTACCACCAGTAGGGGCAGGCGGCGGTTCCGTCCGAGATCAAGATACGGTAGACGTTGCGCGGGACGCCCTGGAAATCTTCGTTTTCGACTATTTGGAGGACCAGCGATGCTGTTTGGGTCAATAATTTGGCAGAGCGTTTGAGCGTTACTTCAATCTCGCCGGTAATGGCTTTGGCCGGTACCGTGAGCCGGTCGATCGTATAGTCCTCGTTTTCCACGGCATCGACTAATTCGCGTGTGACTCCGCCCGTCGTATAATTGGTCGTCGTGTCATGGATAGCTTTCACTTCGAATGTACGGTCATGATCCGCCGGCGAACCGATGAGCGTCACTGTGATGCGGTGTTTGAGCTCTGTTGTTGTGGCATCGAGCAATGCAAACGAGAGATCGGTCGAGACGTACTGGTCGAGCGTCGAGTAATTTTCGTATTTGAAATAGAGTTTGTCCTTCTGCGAGGTGTCGTACATCAGCCACGTATCGGAGCAGGAGAGAAATCCGCCCGCCGCGCTCAGGACGATGAGGATGTTGAATATGAGTTTGCGTTTCATATGCCTCGTTTTTTTATTGTCTGTAATTGTCTTCCACGCTTGCCGGAATGGGCATCGTGTAGGTCGCGTCGTCGTTGCCGGCGAAAGTTCCCATGCCCGAAATGGTGAGGTCGCGGGCAAGGCGCTTCATGTTGTGGAAATCGTCTCCGTCGGCGAAGAACTCCTTGCGGCGGTCGTTGAAGATATTCTCCTCGGTGATTTTGCCCGCTTCCCGGTCGGCGAACGCGGTCTGGTCGCGCGACGTGACCACGTAGTCGAGATACTCGGTGGCCTTGTCGGGATCTTTCGTGAGGTTGGCCTCCGCGACGATGTAGTACATCTCCGGAATGCGGATCAGGCTCACGCCCGGGATCGAATTGCCGTTGTAGGTCGCCGTCGAACCGGAGTCGTTGCTGGAAGCGTACATCACATTGTAGTGCTTCGTACACCAGTTGTTGTTCCGGTCGAACCACGCCACGTAGCGCCGGTCGGCATTGCCCTCCTGATCCGCTTCGAAGATCGAGGTGTATTGCTCCGCAAGTTTCATGGAGCCCATGCTCGTGGAGCTGCGGATCAGGTCGAAGTAATAGTAGTACGTGAAGGTCGTCGAGTAGAGACCGACGACGGTTTCCTGCATGTCGAGCGTACCCGTTTCGAGACTGTTCCAGGCTCCGGCGGTCGTTTTCAGCGGGAATTTGCCGCTGTCGATGACCTCCTGCGCGTAGCCCTCGGCCTTTTCCAGATCGTTCATCGTCCAGTATGCACGGGCCAGCAGCGCCTTGACGGCGTAGAGGTTGAAATGGGTGATGCGGTTGCTCGTGAAGTCGCCCATGGCGTTGTCGCGCACCACCGGCAGCAGGGTCGCATCTTCTTCGAGGTACTTCTCGGCTTCGGTCAGGTCGGCGATGATGAATTCGAACACCTTGTCGAGCGAACTGTACGGAGTGACCTGAATGCCGTAGCTCTTCACATAAGGAATCGCCTTGGCTTTAGCCGCGGCGTCGCCCGAGGCGAACGATACGGCGAAGATGCGCGCCATTTCGAAGTGGAGGAAGGCCCGCAGGGCGAGAAGTTCGCCCTTGTAGAGCCGCGTATGGCGGAATTCGCTGTCGTCTTTCGGCAGGATGTGGGACAGGGCCTTGTTGACATGGCCGATGACCTTGTATCCCGTGGTCCAGATCTCTTCGGCGACGGCGATGGCATTGTCGTGCGTCCACTGCCGCTGGACGACGTAGGCCATGTTGTCGCTCTGGTTGATGGTGAAATTGCCGGTCATCAGCTCGGGATATTTGTAGGCGAGCATTTGTCCGTAGAGCCCGTTGCGCTCGCCGCCGATCTCGGCATAGATTCCGTAGATGGCGTCCTCGCAGCCTTCGGCCGTGGAGAAAAGTTCCTTGTCGGTTACCTCCGATTTGGGGTTGACATCGAGGTAAGCCCCGCAGCCGCTCAGCAGCAGCGTCAGCAGCAGCAGGGTCTGACTGTATTGTTTGATCGATTTCATAGTCTTCGGCATGTTAGAAAGTGGGACGGAACATCAGGTTGATCGTACGGCTGTACGGATAGCTCGTACCACGTTCGTACTTCACGCTGGAAAAACGCACGAGGTCCGTGACGCCGACGCCGACGGCCAGGCGTTTGAATCCGAGCCGTTTGAGGAACTTGGCCTGGAACTCGTAGGAGATCGTCGCGCTCGACAGCCACAGTTCGTTGAGGCGTTCCACGAAACGTTCCGAGTTGTACGTTTGCGTGGTTTGGCGGATGGCCAGGTAGCGCGACAGGTCGCCCGGGTTCTTCCAGCGGTCGGTGAAGGCGCGTTCATCGACATTGTAGCGCGGGTCGATGTTCTCGACCTTCTCCCAGAGGGTCTTGTTGTAGGTGTCTCCGCCGAACGTGTAGCTGAATACGAAATTCAGCGACCAGCCCTTGTAGCGCAGCGTGTTGAGCCATGTGCCTTGCAGTTTGGGCTGCGTGTTGCCCACGACCACTTCGTCTTCGGTGTCGTATTTGAAGGTGTATTCGCCGTTCTTCTTGATGAAGATCTCCTGTCCCGTGGCGGGGTCGATGCCGGCCGAACGCACGGCGTAGATGTCGTACTGCGAGCCGCCCTCCCGGAACCGCAGCATCAGCGGGCTGTCCAGATCGACCTGGTAGGAGGTGTTCTTCAGCGTATTGCTGATGCGCTTGATGCGGTCCTTGACGTGCGAGCCGTTGATCACCGAGGTCCACGCCCAGTTGCGGTTGCGGATGATCTGTGCGGCGACCGAGAAGTCGTAACCCGTGTTCTGGTTCTCGCCGAAGTTCACCGTGATGTTCTCGGCGCCGGTCGAGGCCGGGAGCGGAATGCTCATCAGCTGGTCCTTGGTCGTGTTGCGGAAATAGTCGAAACTCAGGACCAGACGCTCCTTGAAGAGCGTGAGGTCGATGCCGATGTTGTTTTTCAGCACGCGCTGCCATTTCAGTTCGGGGTTGCCCATGCGGATCGGGACGGTTCCCACACCCGTGTAGTACATGTTCTTGTTGTCGTAGCGGTACGTGGTGATGGCCTGATAGGGGCTGCCGGTGGTCTGGCCGTTGTAACCCCACGACCAGGTGAGGCGCATTACGTCGATCCACTCCACATCGTCGAGGAATTTCTCCTTGTGGAGGTTCCAACCCAGACCGAACGACCACATCGGCGCGAAGCGGTTCTCCGAGCCGTAGGCCGACGAGCCGGAGGTCCGGTAGGAGATGTCGGCGAAATAGCGGTTGCGGAAGTAGATGTTGCCGCTGGCGAAGAATCCCACTTTGGCCAGCAGCGTCTCGCTGCCGGAGGGCAGGTTGCTCGGATCGTACCCCAGCGCGTATTTGATGTCCGAAAGTTCGTCTTTCAGGAAGCCCATGGCCGTGACGTACGACGAGGTGAGGTTCGTGTGCTGGATGTCTGTTCCGGCGTTGATCACGAATCCCGATCCCTGGCTGTCGAGCGAACGGCCGTAGTTGAGCACGATCTTGCCGTCGTAGTTGAATCCCTTGCTGGTGCCCAGGCGGTAGGTTCCCCGCTCCGAGGGCTCCGACTTGCTGAGGAACTGTGCGTCGTCGGGCGAGATGTAACGGTCGGACTGGCTGCTTTCTATATCGACGTTGAACTGGCCGCTGACGTAGAAGTCGGGCGTAATCTCCCATTTGGCATCGACCGTGTTGCGCAGGTTCTGGGTCCGGGCGGTCGAGAAGCTCGACAGCGTGGCGTTGTAGAGCGGGTTGGCCTGGAATCCCTGGCTGGTCGTCGAGGGGGCTTCGGGGTTGAAATAGAACGCCTTCACCAGATCGCCGTATTCGTCGTAGGGCGATTCGTAGGGATTCAGTTTCGTGTAGGCGCTGAAATTGCCGTAGGGCGACTCTTTGGAGTCGGTCAGCGAATAGTTGGCCGTGTAGCGCAGCGTGAGTTTGTCCCGCGAGTGGTAGCCCACCGAGAAGTTGAGCGTGTAGTTGCGGCGGTTGTCGCCCTTCATGACGCCGTATTTGTCGCTGAAACGCAGCGACGCGCGGTAGTCGATCTTCTGGGCGCGGCCGCTCAGCGAAAGCGAATGGGTATGGCTGAACGGCACGCGCAGCGGGGCGCGTATCCAGTCGGTGTTGATGCCGCGGCGGACGTTCTGCAATTTGTAGGCGTAGGCTTTGTCCATCGACCCGTCGGCCGTTTCGTAGAAGCCTGCCAGCCGTTCCAGCTCCAGTTTCTGAGCGGCATTGGTCAGGTTTATCGAACTCAGGTCGGGGATGCTCAGTTCGGGAACGAAGTTGTAGCTCAGACGGGGTTTGCTGTCCGTCACCTGCTGGCGTTCGATGACGATCACGCCGTTGGCGGCGCGGTCGCCGTAGACGATGGCTGCTTGAGCGTCTTTCAGAACGTCGATGCGCTCGATCTCGTACATGTCGAGGTCGTAAAGCTCCTCCATCGAGATTTCGGCGCCGTCGAGGATGATGAGCGGGTTGTTGTAGGCTTTCTCCTCGGCCGAGGTGGCGATGGAGTTCGAACCGCGGATCAGGATTTCGGGAATGGCGTTGGGGTTCGAGCCGAGGGCGTTGTTCTGTACGACCACCATGCCCGGGGTCACGGCGCTCAGGGCCGTCATGAGATTGGTGTTCGAGATCGAAACGAGCTCTTCGCCCTTGACCGTGGTCACCGAACCGGTGAATGTGCTCTTGTTGCGCGAGAACATGCCGTTGACCACCACGTCCTCGATCTGCGTGCCGCCCTCCTTGAGCTTCACTTTGAGCCCTTTCATCGAGCCCGTGACCACTACCTGGCGTGTCTCCATGCCCAGGAATCCCACTTCCAGCAGGGCGGGGCTCGTCTTGGTCGTGAAGGAGAAGGTGAATTCACCCTTTTCGTCGGTCGAGACTCCCTGTCCCGATCCGTTTGCCAGCAGCACCGTGGCACCGGGCAGCACCGTATTGTTCGAGTCGTAGACCGTGCCCGCTACGGTGAAGCGGCGCGTCTTGACCGTCGTGTCGTAGACCAGCACGACGTTGTTTTCGATCTGGTATTTGAAACTCGATCCGGCGATGCAGCGGTCGAGCACGTCCGAGATCGCCGCCTTTTTGAATTCCCCGCTTACGGGCGGGAGCCGGCGGATGTCTTCGGGATCGTAAGCGATCTTGATCCCGGTCTTTTTGGTAATTTCATCCAGTATCGTCCCGACGGGTTGTTCCGTCGCCGCGATACTCACCGTGGCGTTCAGGTTGATCGGATTTCCCCCCCCCTGCGCCATTGTCACGGTAGTCGCAGTACAGACCGCTGCTGCGAGCAATACCAGCCGAAGCGCCCGTGCCCGGCTGAGAAAGTGTAGAATTTTTTGCATAGACTTGGGTGTTTAAGCAGGCCGGTCCGGATGAACCGGCCTGCCCGGGTTCTTAGTTTTTCTGTGACGGGAACATGCTGCGTTCGAGCACGTAGATCATGCCCTGATAGTGGGCCCGGGTTTCGCCCGAGGCGCTCTTTTCGCGCGACCGCAGCAGTCTCAGGATGCGGTCGTTGACGCTGACGAACAGGGCGCGCGACTCGTCGATCGACCGAAGCTGGACGTTGTACTGCCAGCCGTAGCCGTGCGACAGCGCGTCGGCGTTCCAGAGTTTCGACGCCACGAAGCCTTTGCCGTGTTCCTCCTCGGCTTCGCGCAGCGGGGTGAGGTAGCGTTCCACCAGCCCCGTGTCGTCCAGTCCCAGCAGGGCGATTTCGTCCACCGAGGGGGCATAGGCTTCGGCGATGCCGCCCAGCTTCAGACGCTTGGCCTCGCTGGCTGCCACGTCGGCGGACGCATCGACGAACATCCGCTGGATGAGCCGTTCCGACGGCGAGAGCGAACGCCCCTTGATCGTGTTCTCGAAGACGATGTTGTAGAGATCGTTCATATACTCCTGCGGGGTGTAGGGGTTGTCCGAGATGTGCGACGAGAGCATGACGTTCTTATAATAGGTGAAGAACGCGCGGCAGAAGTTGAAGCGCAGGATGGACGAGAGGTCCACGTGCAGCGGCAGTTTCTCGGTCAGCGCGGGTTGTTCGAGCCACGACGAGTCCTTCATCTGCGCGAGCACCCATTTCAGCGCGGCGCGCTGGCGCTCTTTCGGCACGGCGACGGCCTGGGGGCCTCCGGGGGTGTTGCTGTTCACCTGTTTGAGGTAGATGCCGCCTACGTTGAGCATCGCGGCGTTGACGTAGCGGGCGAACTGTCCAGCGATTGATTCGTAGAGCCGGATGCGCTTCGTCAGATCGGGGTCCTCCTCGTCGGGAATCCACTCCTCCATGTGCGAGAGGATGTATTTCAGGTTGGCGATGCCGTAGTCGCCGGCCTTCATGGCGTCGTCGCCGAGATCCTCCTCCAGGGCGGTCGGGTCATAGCGTGCGATGAGCTGCTGACGGCCGTAGCGGTAGATCGGATCGCCGACTTTTTCGTCGATCCATCCGCGGATGGTTTTCTCTTCGTCGAACATGTCTTTCTTGTCGGGCAGCGGCGTGTAGGCGTACTTGATGACGTATTCATCGTAGGGGCCGAGGTCCGGCGGAGTCACCTTCACGCCCCGGTCGCCGGGCTGCGCCACGTAGTTGAAACGCGCGTAGTCCATGATCGAGGGCGTGGTGCCGTGCTTCTGCGTGAACGAGGCGCTGCGCAGCGAATCCACGGGGAATGCGCTCGATGCCGCCATGTTGTGCATCAGGCCCAGCGTGTGTCCGATCTCATGGGCGAGGATGTATTCCAGCGTCTCCTGGAAAACGTCGTTGGGGAGCTCCTTGCCGCGCACGCGCTCGTCTACCTGCGAGGTCTGCACGAAGCGCCACGTGTTGGCCAGCCGCACCACGTCGTTGTACATCAGCACCGAGGCATTGATGATCTCGCCCGAGCGCGGATCGACCCACGAGGGGCCCATGGCGTTGGCCACGGCTGCCGGGACATAGCGGATGCAGGAGTATTTCAGGTTGTCGGGGTCGAATTCGGGATCGTCTTTCGGGAAGTCCTCGATGTGCATGACGTTCTTGAATCCGATCTTCTCGAACGCCTTGTTCCAGCGCAGGACGCCGCGGCGGATCGGGTCGCGCCACAGCGCGGGGAATGCGTCGTCGAGGTAGAAGACGATGGGTTTGACCGGTTCCACGAGTTCACCGCGTTTCCATGCCTCCACGTCCTTGGGCTGGAGGTCCCAGCGGTTGATGACCGAGAAGTCCTCGATGGTCTCTTTCTTGCCGTCGATGCGCGACAGGCCGGTCAGGAAGATGCCGATCCGGTCATCGGCCAGACGCGGCCGCATCGCCTCCTCGGGCAGCAGCAGGATCGTGCGCGTCACCTTCATGGTCATCGGCTCGTCCTTCTTGAGCGATACCAGACCCAGCAGGCTGGCCGATACCGAGTAGGAGAGGTACGATTTGATCGTGACGTTGTCCTCGAACGCCTTGATCTGGTCGATGGCCGAGCCTTCGCTCTTGAACTTTCCGGTGATGCTGATCAGGCCGTTGTTGCTGTTGCTCATGGGAGCCAGCTGGGCGTTGTCCCCGGCGAAGAACTTGGTCATATCGACGACCAGCGCCGAACTGTCGCGGTTGTAGCAGACGAAACTGAACGACGTGATGATGGCGGGCAGCGAACTGCGGCTGATGGCCTTGGCCATGTGGGGGTCGTTCTTGTCGTAGAGCGGGGGCACGGGGGCTTCGGAGAGGTAGAGCGTGGTGTCGATCCGCGTGAACTTGACGTGGATGGGGTCTTTCGGTTTGTAGCCGATGGTTCCCAGATTGGTGTCGCTGGCTTCGGAGATGGTCGAAGCGATGAGCATCTCGCGGCCGATCGTTTCGAGGGGAACTTCGGCGTAGAGTTTGCCTTTGAGTTTGTGCAGTGTCAGAAAGGGTCCCTTGGCCGTTACGCACGACTTGTCGTTGACAAACATCTTGGTGTATTTGTCGGTTTTCGGTTTGGCGACCTCCTCTGTCTTCGTCTTTTTCTTTTTGGATTTTGATTTGGAGGCCGCCGCTCCTGACGCAGGGAGCGCGAGCAGTCCTGCCGTGAGCAGCAGGACACAGAATTTGGAAAGTGAACGCATATAAATAAATTTGGGCATTTATTGGTTTTCTATAAGCAAATCGTGTCTTTGTGTTTCGATTTATCGGGAAAAAGACGTTTCGCGTTGCAATTCGTTTACGGCGATCAGAGGGCTGACGGACAAATATATTGAAAACGATTCGATTTTGCAATACGCGAACGGACCGAAACGATTATTTTACGGACGGACGGTGCGATGAAACGGATGTCGGGACGGAGGTCCGCTCCGGCTTGATCCGCCGCAACGGAATCCGTCGGCGTCAGAACGGTTGTGGCCGTATTTTTGCACCGGCCGGATGCCGCTTTTGCGGTCGGCGAGGCGGTTGCAGGAAAAGTGACTATCTTTGCCGACGGAACAAACGAATCGAGTCGAAATAATTTATGGGCCGGAAAACCGTATCTGATCTGTTAACGGGTCTCGCAGTCGTCTTTACTGCGTTGTTGCTGGTCGCAGCCGTTCTGAGCTGGCGCGCGTCGTTCGTCTCGCCCGAAGCCGGGAATTTCTGGGCTTCGATCGGGTTGCTGATGCCCGTCATCCTGCTGCTGAACCTCGCGGCGCTCGTCTGGTGGCTGTTGCTCCGCCGGTGGGGCGTGGCGCTGATGCCCGTTGCGGCGCTGGCGCTCAACCTGGGCTATGTATCGGCCATGATCCAGCTGCCCGATTTCGACGACGAAGGGCCCCATGACATCCGCGTGGCGACGCTCAATGCCTACGGGTTCCGCCGTCTCGGGCCCACCTCCGTCACCGCCCGCGCCATCGCGTCGATGATGAACCGCGAGCATATCGACGTGGCCTGTTTTCAGGAGTTCATCGACGACCGGGCCTTTCCGCCCGACAGCATCGCCCGGCTTTTCGCCCCGCGGATGCCCTATTTCGTTTACCGGGCCGGTCAGGCCGTTCTGAGCCGTTTCCCGATCGTGGACCATCGCTACGTCCGCTTTCCCGACTCGGGCAACGACTATTTGCAGGCCGACGTGAAGGTCGGCGACGACACGGTGCGCATCTTTTCGGTGCACTTGCAGACATCGGGCATTTCGGGCCTCCAGCAGCGTTTCCGCAAGGATCACGGCCGCGACGTTCCGGTCGAGCGCGTGATCGGCGAATTGGAGCGCAACAGCCGTATCCGGGCGCAGCAGGTCCGCGAGATCCGTGCGGTGATCGACTCCACGCACTATCCGGTGATCGTGGCCGGGGACTTCAACGACACCCCGTCGTCCTATACCTACCGCCGGCTGAAGGGCAGCATGACCGACGGATTCCGGGCTGTCGGCAACGGATTCGGCGGCACGTTCCGCTATCTGGGCGGTGTGCTGCGGATCGACTATATACTCTATGACAACCGGTTTGCGGGTGTGGGCTACTACATGCCGCGGGACGACGTGAGCGACCACAAGGCCGTCGTCGCCGAACTGCGGTTCCGGCGGATATGACGATTCCGTTCAGCGAGCCGTGCAAAAACGGTCTGTTTCGGCATGCTTCTGTCGCCGGGCGGATTATTTTCGATTTTTTTTGGTATTTTTGTATGGATCTCCCCGTTTCATGCGCTTGTTTCCGAGTGCTTTCTTCGGGCGGAAGGCTCCGGATACGGAGCGCGTCTCCGCCTGCGGGGTAAAATTGAATTTATGAACCGAAACAACGTGATCAAGCCGGGCTGGGGGCTGTTGTGCCTCTGCATGCTGTTGGCGCCTCTGTTCGTACGTTCGCAGGAGACGCCGGAACGCGAGTGTATACTGATCGTCTCGTCGTATAATCCCGATACGCGCCGCATGGCGAGGTTCATCACCGAATTCGAGCAGCAGATACTGGCTTTGGGCATCCCGTGCGACATCTGTATCGAGACGCTCGAATGCAAGGGAATTGCCGATGCCGCGCTGTGGATGTCGCTGATCGACAACATGATCACCCGCTACGAGAGCCGTTCGCTGCGGGCCGTCGTGCTGTTGGGGCAGGAGGCGTGGGCCTCGTTCGTGTCGCTGGGCCGCATTCCCGAAGGGGTCATGTGCTTCTGCGGGTTCGTCAGTTCGAACGGCGTGATGCTTCCGCCGCCGCCCGATTCGTTGCAGACGTGGAAGCCCCGTTCGGTCGAGTATCAGGGCATGACCGACAGTCTGAAAACGGTGGGCGGCATGCTCAACCGATACAATATCCGCCGAAATGTTGAACTGATCCGTTCGCTGTATCCCCAGGTGGAGAACATCGTCCTCGTCACGGACAACACCTACGGCGGCATCTCGTTGCAAGCCCTCGTGCGCGAGGAGTGGAAGCACTATCCCGACCTCAATCTGATCCTCGTGGACAGCCGCCAGGGCGAGGAGGCGGTGCACGAGGCTTATGCGTCGCTGCCGCCCCGTTCGGCCGTGATGCTCGGCACGTGGCGCGTGGGTTGCGACGGGGAGTATCTCATGCAGCGTTCGCTGATCGAGCTGGTCCAGAGCAATCCCCGCATTCCGGTCTTCTCGATCACCCGCACGTGCATCGGCGACGTGGCCATCGGCGGTTACGTTCCCGAGTATGAGAGCGGCGCTCCGCTGATCGCCACCCAGATCAAGAAGTACTACGATACGGGCAGGATCGACGACGTGCATTTCCATACCAGCAAGAATGTCTACCTCTTCGATTCGCGCAAGCTCAAAGAGTGGAAGATCGCCGAATACGCCCTTCCGAAGGGCAGCGTCGTGGAGGATACGATAGCCGCCAAGCTCTCGAAATATTCCCATTACATCGAACTGCTCATGCTGGGCATCCTGTTGCTGGTCCTGCTGCTGCTGTTCGTGACGTGGCTGCTGCTGCGTGTGCAGCGGCTCAAACGGACGCTCGAAGAGCGCGAAGGGCAGCTGGTCGTCGCCCGGGAGAGGGCCGAGGAGTCGGACATGCTCAAATCGGCGTTCCTGGCCAACATGAGCCACGAGATCCGCACGCCGCTCAACGCCATCGTGGGCTTCTCGTCGCTCATGCAGAGCGAGGAGTTGTCGCAGGAGGAGCGCGCCGAATACTGCGACATCGTGGTGAACAACTCCGAGATGCTGCTCACGCTGTTGAACGACATTCTCGACATTTCGTCGCTCGAATGCGGCAAGATACGGTTCAACTACGCCTCGGAGGAGATCGTGCAGATCTGCCAGCACGCGCTGATGACCACGGCCCATACACGTCAGGAGGGGGTCGAGGGGCGTTTCGAATGCGCCGTCGATTCGTTCATGCTGACCACCGACGCCCACCGTCTGTCTCAGATTCTGATCAACCTGCTGACCAACGCCGGAAAATTCACCTCCGAAGGCAGTATCACGCTGAGCGTCGAGATCGACAAGGAGCACGGCGAGGTGCTTTTCTCGGTGACCGATACCGGTCCGGGCATCCCGCCCGACAAGCAGGAGATGGTCTTCAACCGTTTCGAGAAGCTCGAGGGCAACAAGAAGAAGGGTACGGGTCTGGGTTTGGCCATCTGCCGTCAGATCGCCGTGATCATCGGGGGTCGCATCTGGGTAGACCCGACCTATACGGGCGGTGCGCGTTTCATCTTCGCTCATCCCCTCGACATCGGCACCGGTCGGAAGGGCCGCAAGGGCAAATAGTTTCGGCGGATTGCCCCGCGCGTTTGGCTGCGATTTCTCTTTCGGTTCTCCGAGCGCAAAAAAGGACAGGTTTGGGCCAAAGGGCTGATTGACCCTTTGCACAAGCCTGTCCTAATGCACAGTTATTATGTTTATTGTCTAATTATTGTCTAAATTCGACCTCGTCTACAACAAGTTCCTGGTTGCCGAAAGTATAAAATCCAAATCCACTATACTGCAAAGGCATATGGCGAATTGTTAATATAGATACTCCATCTATTTTGAATATTAAAGTCTGACCGTCGCTAATCAGGAGCCAATCCATATCAGAACGGCGCTTGCCTGGCCATTTGATGCCTTGCATAATATCACCGACGATCATATTATCTTCATATCGAGTAAATTTTACGAAATCGTCATTGAACGAGAACGCATAAAAATTACCTCCGTCTCGATAATTGAATACCAAACCGACTAATCGATCCTCTGCTAATTGTTTGATATTAACTTTTGCTTGTATCTCAAAAGGTTTCATCATATCAATCGGAGCGTAGCAATGAGTTTCAAAAAAGGTATTTTCTCCTGCTTTTACAGCCGTACCGGTTGTGGCGCTTAACACAGCAGATAGACCTTTTTTTTCACCTTTTGATTTAATGGTCATCACACCTTTGTCGATAATGGCTGTTCCGATACCATTTTTATATGCACATTCCGTCCACTCCAATGAGTTGGAATCAAATGTTTCTTTATATCCTTGTGCGTTTGCTGATACCGATGCAGAAAAAAGAACTGCACATAAAATAAGTTTTTTCATATTTTTTAAGTCTTGGATTTATAATTACAAACTGTGCATTTTTCCTAATCTTGTCTGTAATTCCTGTAACATCGGTTCCAACTCTTTCACGATACGATCTACATTCGTAAACTCACCGTGTCTTGCAGCCATTGCACTCGCCACTTCTGAAGAAACCTTTATTTGAAATGCAACTTGTGTAGGAGTAGAAATATCTCTTACCGTTACGCGTGTTCGCATTTGTTTGTCAGATAACTGGAACGTCTTATAATGCCATGGGGTTTGTAAGTATCCGCCGCTGTAATCTGTGGCTGCAATTTCCTCAAAATAATTCAAGAGAATTTGATGCAACAGTTTCCATGCTTTTGCAACATTGATCGTCCCTTGTTCATCAATCGTATATAGAGAATTGTCGAGTGTGACAGTCATAAATTTATTGACTAAACCCGAAGTTGCAGTCGCTCGATAAAAACCGTCATCTTGTAGCGTGTAAGAAACCGAACTCCGAACATCGTCAGCATATATTTTTGTTTCAAGAGGTTTATATCCCTCGCACTCGATTCGAATTGCGATAACATCCGTTTTCTTTTTGGGCCTGTTGAATTCTGCAAAACCATAACCGACGAACTGGTTATTGACAAAAATGGAGGCTTCTTTGGGCTGTGCCATTACTTTGAATGTTTTGCTTTTGGCTCCGTTGGCAAGATTTAGCCCACCTAATAAAAAGATGAGCAGTAAAAATAGATTTTTCATTGGAAATGTATTTTAATAAGTTGATAGTGTCTTAGGATCAGACGAATAGGTTTTATATTCATCCAAATAGATACTGATCTCAGATTTTATCCTTTTTGTGAGAAATCTGCGATTTACGAATGACACCCCGTCTTCGGTACAAGAAACAATAATATATTTTTGTTTTCGGGGAATGGAATAATTGATAATACCATTACCTTGATATTGGCCGTCTATGTAGATTGCCGCTTGATGCGGTTCACAATAGACTGTAATTCGTTGAGGTGCACATGAAGGCAAAAGAAAAGTCGTAAGCGTACAACTCCATAAGATCAGTTTTTTCATAGTAAGAAATTCTTACTATCCGCACCTCGATAGTGATTATAAAAAAGCAGAAAGCGTGGTGCCGAAACCTTATTTAGTTGATGAGGTCGTAGGAAACCTTGTAGATAAATAAGCAACAGCCCCACGCCTATATCCACAGTCGGATATGACGCGGCAAGATGTTCGCTTATTCTCTCTACTCGATTAGAATTTCCTACGTTCCATCAACGAGAACAAGCTACACTTTCCGTGTATTCAATATGTTACCGCAAAAGTAACGATATTCATGGAAAATGCAAAACATCTTTCCGATTTCTCGGTGCTGTTGCCATTATTATGCCGCAAAGTTCTCAAAAACAAAGTTCTCGTGCAATAGGCGAACTTATGGATTCACAACATTGTTTTTTATAAATTGAGGAAAAATATGAGATCGGGGTTGATTTCACTTGCATGCTGTGCAAGCAGTCGGAAGTAGCGATCTGGAGACAACAAAGAGTACAATAAAGCCTCGTAAATCACCGTTTCAGCCTTGTTTTTCCTCGCCGAACGGCATAAAAAAGAGATTACAAAAACTGTAATCTCTTGATTGTTAGAGCCGAAACCGAGATTTGAACTCGGGACCCCTTCATTACGAGTGAAGTGCTCTACCGCTGAGCTATTTCGGCCTTCCGAGAACCCGAAAGTTCTCTTTGGGATTGCAAATATCTGAAAAAAATATTTTTCTCGCAACAATTTTACGAAAATTCTCTCTTTTCTTGCTATATTCGCGTCAAAACTGACCCGAAACTGCATTATGACTACTTTCTTGGTGTGCCTTGCACTGCTGGTTGCCGCCTATTTTACCTACGGACGCTATTTGGAACGGCTCGTCGATATTGATCCGGCGGCTGAAACTCCCTGTAAACGACTTTATGACGGTGTGGATTACGTGCCCCTGCCGCGTTGGCGCATTTTCCTGATCCAGCTGTTGAATATCGCGGGCCTCGGCCCGATCTTCGGTGCGGTGCTCGGTGCCGCCTACGGCCCCGTGGCGTTTCTGTGGATCACCTTCGGGGGCATCTTCATGGGCGCGGCGCACGATTTCATCGCCGGGGTCATCTCGCTCCGTCACGACGGCGCGAGCCTGCCCGAAACCGCAGGCCACTATCTCGGCAGCGGGATGAAGGTCGTCATGCGCCTCTTCTCCGCGGGGCTGATGATCCTCGTGGGGGCTGTGTTCCTCTCGCAGCCCGCGTCGCTCATCGCCAACCGGCTCGACGTTCCGGCGCTCGAAGGCATTGCGTTCGGGAATTTCTCGTGGCTGTTGCTCATCATCTTGGGCGTCATCCTCGTCTATTACATCGCTGCCACGCTGCTGCCCGTGGACAAGATCATCGGCCGCATCTACCCCGTTTTCGGCTTCGCGCTGCTGTTCATGGCCCTCGGTATCCTCGTGGTGTTGCTTTTCGGCGGTGAATACACCATTCCGGAGTTCACCTCTTTCGAAAACTGTATAGCCGATGCGAAGAACTTCCCGATCGTACCGATGCTCTTCACGACCATCGCCTGCGGGGCCATCTCGGGATTCCATGCCACGCAGTCGCCGCTGATGGCCCGCTGCATGCGCAGCGAAAGCGAGAGCCGTTCGGTCTTCTACGGCGCCATGATCTCCGAGTCGATCATCGCCCTCATCTGGGCCGCCATCGCTATGGCTTTCTGGGGCAATGTCGAGGGGTTGAACAACGCCATCGCCGAATACGGCGGGCAGGCCGCCGTGCTGGTCGATGTGATCGCCAACAAGACGTTGGGTCCGGTGCTCGCGGCGTTCGTCATCCTCGGCGTCGTGGCCTGCGCCATCACTTCGGGCGATACGGCTTTCCGTTCGGCGCGGCTGATCGTCGCCGACTTCATGGGCGTCGAGCAGCGCTCGCTGCGCAAGCGCATCTATATCTGCGTTCCATTGTTTGCATTGGGATTGCTCATCATCTTCGGGCTGCCGTTCCAGACCATGTGGAGCTATTTCGCGTGGATGAATCAGACCCTCGCGGCCGTGACGCTCTGGATGATCGTCGCCTACCTGCGCCGTCGTGGGCGCACCGTCTGGCCGGGACTGATTCCGGCGCTCATTATGACTTATGTCTGCGCCAGCTATATTTTCGTTTCGCCGCTGATGTTCGGCATGCAGAACCGCACGGCGGCCTATCTGCTGGGCGGTGCGGTGACGCTGGCGGTCCTTGTCGCAATGATCTTCAAACTCCGGAACAACGATGCAGAAAGCCTCTCTTAACCCTACGCCCGACCAGACCTTCGAGGTGGTCGGCGAGGGACCCTATAATTTTGTCAAGGTCCTCGCACGGAGCCGTGAAATGCAGGCCGCCGGCGATGTCCGGGAAGCCTGCAACGAGCGTTTCCAGGCATTTCAGCGTCTTGCGGAACTCATTCCCGAAGACGAGGAGGTCAACCTCGAATGGAACCACCGCAATTCGCGTGCGGCGCTGGAACTGATCCATGCGTCGGCCATCGACCACTTTCTGATCAACGATTTCGAATTGTCGGCGGCCTTGCTGGAGATGTTGTTGGAGCTCGACCCCGAGGACCATCTGGAGGGTAGCGAACTGCTGGCTTTCGATTACCTGGCTATGGACGAACAGGAGCTTTTCGACGAGGTCGTCAACGACATTTCGGACAAGTATCCGGGACGCGGCATCCTGTTGCTGTGGTCGGCTTACCGCCGCGACGGCCGGTTGCCCGAGGGGGAGTTGCAACACTTCCGCACGCGCTTCGCTCCGTGGTTCGCCGAGTTCACGGCCGACGAGCACCCGGCCGACGACACTTACCTGCGCGACATCGAGGGCGAGCACCCTTCGTCTGCGGCGCAGGCCCGCGAATTGTGGCTTCGGACCGAGAATCTCTGGGTCCTCTGGCCGGGATTTATCGACGCCCTGCGGGCCGCCCGGTAGGATTTTTTACCGTTCGTTGTAAATCTCCATCTTCTGTCCGCCGTATTCGTTCATCAATTGCGGATAGGGCAGTACGCCGTTTGCGTCGGCCCATCGGAAGTAGAGTCGCGCCATCCGTGCGACCCTGCGCGGATGCCGGGCTGAAAGGTCGTGCTGTTCCGTGCGGTCGTGCGCGATGTCGTAGAGTTCCCAGCGCTGCCCGTTGTAATAGGAGGCCACGAGTTTCCACCGTCCGAGACGCACCATACGGTTCCCCTCGTGTTCGGCGAAGATCGGACGGACGGGCAGCCGCCGCCCTTCGGCGAGGGGCAGGAGCGAAATGCCTTCGGCCGGTGTCAGGCGGCGTCCTTCGTATTGGGCGGGATATTCTGTCCCTGCGGCATCGAGGCAGGTGGCCATGATGTCGATGAGATGGCAGGGCTGGTGGTCGATGCCGCCCGGGTGTTTCACCCGGCCGCCCCACCACAGAATGCTCGGAGACGAGATCCCGCCCTCGTGTGCGAAATGTTTGTAGAGGCGGAACGGGGTGCAGCAGACATTGGCCCAGCCGGTGCCGTAGTGGTGGTAGGTTCCGGGTTGTCCCATGCCGGCGAGTTCGTCGGCGGTGTGGATGCGGTAGTTCGTGCCGCTGCGGCCGTCGAACCCGAATTCGTGCCATTCGGCGCAGGCGCCGTTGTCCGAGAGAAAGAGCAGGAGGGTGTTTTCCAACTGTCCGTTGTCGCGCAGCGCCTCGACAAGGCGTCCGATGTTGCGGTCCATGATGTCGATCATGGCCGCATAGATGGCCATGCGTCGTGCCAGGTCATGCTGCTGTTCTTCCGAAAGCTCTTCCCAGGCCGGCACCGGGCGTGTGCGGTCGATGAACTGGCTCGCCGGTACCACGCCCCGTCCGGCGGCCTGCTCCTTGTCGGACAACAGTCCCAAGCGGCGCAAACGTGCCTCGCGCTCCTCCCGGATCGCGTCCCAGCCTTTGAGGTAGATCTCCATGTAATGGTCGATGCGTTCGCGGGGTGCTTGCAGCGGGAAATGCGGGGCGTTGTACGACACGTGCAGGAAGAGCGGTTTGTGCAGTTCGCGCGCCCGGGCGGCGAAGTCGATGGCGTAGTCGGTGATGACGTCCGTAGCGTAAAATTCGCCCCGGGCATACTCCCGCCGGGGCGCCGTTTCGGGCAGCCGGACGTAGCGTTCGGGATTCCAGTAGCTCATGGCGCCGTTGAGAAATCCGTAAAAATCGTCGAACCCGCAGTCTGTGGGGGTATGCGCCTTTCCCATGTGCCATTTGCCGGCCATGGCGGTATGGTAGCCGGCCGTTCGGAGCGCTTCGGCGATGGTGAGGTTGTTGTCCTGACGATAGCCCCGGTAGCCCTCGGGCCACGCTTCCCGGTGGTCGCGCACCATTTCGCCGATACCTACCCGATGGGGGTATAGCCCCGTCAGCAGGCAGGCCCGCGAGGGGCAGCTGCGTCCCGAATTGTAGAGCTGCGTGAGGCGCAGGCCCTCGGCCGCCAGCCGGTCCAGTACGGGCGTCTCGATTTCGCCTCCGAAGCATCCCGGATCGGAAAAGCCGAGATCGTCGGCCAGAATGACGACGATGTTGGGCTGTGTCGGGGCGGGTTGGGCCGATGCCGTTCCGGCGGCGGTCAGCGCGGCCGGGAGGAGGAGCGTGCGGGGATTCATGGGCGGAGTGAGATGACGGTGAATGAAATGCGGCGGTAGAGGTCGTCGGCGTCGCCGTTTTCGTAGAGCACGCCTACGCGGTTGCGGTCGAGCCGTACCAGATCGGAGTAGGCCGACGGTCCGGAGCAGACGGTCGTCAGATGGCGCCATGTCCGGCCGTTGTCGCGGCTCTCGCACAGCGAGAGGTTGCGGCGCCGTCGCGGGTCGTGGGGGTTGCAGAAGAGCAGCCTCCGGGTGGGGCGGCCGCCGCGCGTGAGGTTCAGCAGACTTCCCTGGCAGCGGGGTTCGACCAATTCGGGATGTTCGCCCCGGACGCTCCAGCTTGTCCCGCCGTTGCGGCTCACGGCGTACAGCCGGAGGCTGTCGTTGCGTTCGTAGTGCCGCATGTTCAGCAGCAGCGAACCGTCTGCGAGTTCGGCGACCGTGCTTTCGTTGCCGCCGCGCTGCGAAACAGCTCCCAACTGCCACGTGCGGCCCTCGTCGTCGGAGAAGAGCAGCTGCGAATAGGATTCGACCCGGCCGCCGTTTTCCAGCCGTTTGTGGTTGGCCGGAACGACGATCCTCCCTTTGTGGGGCGCGCGGCGTTTGACGATGGCGTGGCACGGACCGGTGGCGTACCAGGTCCATTCCGGGTCCTTGACTCCGGAGGTGATCTCTTCGGGGCGGCTCCAGCTCCGTCCGTGGTCTTCGGAACGGAGCACGAAGACACGCCGCGTATCGACGCTCGTGCGCTGTTCGATCTGCCGCTCGCGGTCGCAGCCGCGGTTCCACGTAGCGAGCATGACGATCCGTCCGCCGCCGAGAACCGCGGGAGCCGGATTGCCGCAGGTGTTGCCGCCGTCGTCCCATATCGTCGTGATCGGGCCCCAGGTACGCCCGTCATCTTCCGAACGGCGCATCACGAGGTCGATGTCGCCGCTGTCGCGTTTGTCGTGCCGGCGTGCTTCGGCGAAGGCTATCAGTGCGCCGTCGTCCGTGCGGATGACGACCGGAATTCGGAATCCCGCATAGCCCGCCTCTCCTTCGGTGAAGACCGTAACCGCTTCTCCGACGACGGGGGCGGCGGACGCGGAGTTGCGGACGGACCTGCCGGACTCTCCGGCGGCGGTGGATGCGGCAGCCGCTTCGGCGGCCAGCGCCATGCCGAGGAACACAACTCCCCCGACAAGGCTTCGCAAAGTCTGTTTCATGCTAATCGGTATGTGGCCGGGTTGTTTACCGTTTGTGGCGTTTGAGGTAGATCGTGTAGAGCTTGAAGTGCTCGACGATGGCGTGTTTGTAACCTTCGAGATCGCCGCGTTTGATGTATTCCAGCAGATGACGGTGGGTGACCAGCTCGCTGTTCTGGATAAGCTCCTGCTCGATGGGTTCGAAGAAGTCGCGGTATTTCTCCTTGACGAAATCCAGCACCGGGTAGATGATGTCCTGAAACTCCGAGATGATGCGGTTGCCCGTGATTTCATAGAGCTTCGTATGGAAACGGTGCTCGCTGATGGGGGCGTATTTGTTGTTGCCGATCACCTGGCTCATCTCGACGATCTGTTCCAACTCTTCGATGTCCTGCGGGGTGAGATTGCTGAAAATGTTGTTGCTGATGCCGATTTCGAGCGCGATGCGGAATTCCAGGATGTCCCGCAGCGTCGATTCGTTCATCAACAGCGGATTGATGCAGCGCTTCATGCCGCCGAGCAGCGACGGTTCGCCCAGAATCATGCCTTTCTTGGTGCGTGAAACGATCATGCCGGTCATCTTGAAACGGCTCAGCGCTTCACGCAGGACCGGACGCCCGACGCCCAGCGATGCGGCCAGTTCGATTTCGTTGGGAATGCTGCTGCCCGGGCGCAGGCCCTTCTCCTTGAAAAAACGGATCAGGCTCTCTTCGACGCTATCGACGAGCGTGGTGTTGCGGTTGTCCAGTTTCAGTACCTCCATCTGCGGTAATTTTCCGTAAAGATACGAATTATTTCTTTTGTCATGTCAAATTATTCGGACAAATCGGGGCCGGTCGCTCCGGCTCGTCATTCCGTCCGCCAGTCGAATCGCTTGGGGCGTTCGACCGTTTGGCGGTATTTGCGGCCGAAACGGTCTGTGACGGTCACTTCGAGCGGCGTGTCCGGGGCCGAGGCTTCGACCGCGAACATGTGCGGATTGGCCACGGCGCGGAAAGCCGTGGGGCGCGTGGGCAGCGCATCGCGGCGGATCAGGATGTAGAGCGGGTCTTTGGCCCACACCTGCTCGACTTTCAGGTCGCGGCCGTTCTCGCGCACGCGTACCGTCCATCGTTCGTCCCAGTTGTAGACGTTGATCAGACAGCGGTTGCTGCCCGGCTGGCCGCCGAACTCTTCGGGAACCCGGTTCAGGTCGTAGACACGGAACTGGTTGCGGTCGGCCCGGTAGCCGTTGGGCTTGAACTGCCAGTCGGCGCGGCCGCCGCGGTAACGCAGGATCAGGTAGCCGCCGGGTGAGCCGTCTTCGCTCACCAGCCGGCTTTCGGGGCCGTTGATCTTCCACGACACGGCCGACGCCGAGACGAGCGTGTGTTGGAAAATGCGGTCGGTCAGCGGGATGTTGATGAACCGGTGGTTGTGCCCCGTCAGGAAGCGTACGTCGTCGAACCGCGCCAGCAGCGGCATGATCTGGTCGTACATGGCCTGTTGGCTCTCTTTGGCTGCAAATTCGGGGGTGCCGTCGCTGCCGATGCCCGTCCAGTCGGCGACGGGTACGTGCATGCAGACGACGAGCGGAGTGCCGCTGCCTACGGTTTCCAGGTCGCGGCCCAGCCAGCGGAGCTGGCGTTCGTCGAGCTGATAGTCGTTGCGGGAGGGGCGCCGGCCGTTTTTGAGCGCTCCCTTGCGGACGATGATGTTGTCGAGCATGACGAAATGCACCTTTCCGAGGTTGAACGAGTAGTAGTTCGGACCGATGATCTGGCGGTAAGGGCGTTGTGCGATGCTGTCCCACAGCGCGTCGGGAATCTCCGGATCGACGAACCGCTCGTTGTCGTGGTTGCCCGGGATGTGGAAGACGGGCGAAGGGTAGGTTTTCATCACATCGAGGTACTTGCGCAGCGCGAAGTCGTTCTTGTGCCACATGATGTCGGTGGTCATGTCGCCCAGATGGAGCGAATAGACCGGACCTTTGGTGCGCTCGATTTCACGCGAGATGTCGGGCAGGTACCATTTGCGGAACTGCGGCAGGTCGAGTTCTTCGGGGTCGCCCCGAAGATGGGTGTCGGTCGAGACGAAGAGCGTGAAGTTGTCGTTGCTGCGTTTTTCGAGTTGGAAATCGATCACGTCGAGGTCGCAATGGGTCGTGTAACCGAAAAAGCGCGGGATCAGACCGTCGGCGGCCGTTTCGTAGCCTCCGGGGATGGACATGAACACATATCCGCAGGGTTTCGAGGAGGACATTTCGTAACGTCCGTCGGAATCGGTCCGGACGACCAGTTCGCCGTCCGAGACGACGACTCCGGCGACGGGTTTCCCTTTGCAGGTGACCCGGCCCACGATGTTGGGCTTCTGTGCCTGCGCGCACCAGGCGGCGCAGAGTGCGGTTAAAAGGAGCAGTTTTTTCATTTTCGTTTCGGTGAGCGGAGCGAGCCGGAGAGAGACGCTTCGGGGCGTCTCCCTCCGACCGGTCCGGTTTTTTATTTTTCTTTCACGCAGCGGATCTGCATCGCCTGATTGCGGTAGCCGAGGTCCTCGGTGTCGGCATGAACCTGGGCCGTGCCGATAGCCGGAGCATACTGGAACGTATAACGGCCTGCCGGACGGAAATAGAGCAGTCCCGAAGCATAGGTCGTGGCCGTCTTCGAATATTGGTTGTCCCCGCCCGTGAACATCGAGCGCGACCAGTAGAATGCGGCGTTGTTCGATTCCACCACGGTTCCCGTGGCGTCGCGGCGTCCGCCGCAGGGGAAGATCAGCGTCTCCACGCCGGGATCGGTTTCATGCTCCGTCCAGAAATTCCGGGCGTCCGCCACCTTGGGGAAGTCGGCCGATGCGTCGGCTTTGAGCCGGTCGATGCGCAGGATATTTTCGCCGCCCGTCATGTAATTCTGTGTATCCTTCTCATGGGTCTTGGTGTAGGAGGGCGGCGTCGTGGTCTGCGTGCCGCCTTTGTTGATCCACAGATAGCGGACGTACCAGGCGTCGGCCGTGCCCTTTTGTTTGATGCCCGAGTGGAACATGGTCTCCGTATCCGTCGTGATGGCTCCCGATCCGAAACCTACATAGGGGTGCGTCACTCCGTTCGGAAGCACTTCGGCCGCCTTTTGCTGGCCGTTTGCGAAGATCAGGGCGTTGTTGCGATAGGGCATGACTCCGGCCAGTTCCTCGTAGGTCGGCAGCCGCCATCCGGCGGGGCAGGGATTCGGCGTGACGGATTCCCAGTATTGGTCGAAGGAGCCTTCGACGCCCTGGGAGTTCCAGTCTTGCGTTTCGCCCGTGTAGGCGATGAACGCCGGGCTGGCGAGAGCCTCTGCGGGCGTCATCTGCGTCGATACGGTCTCCACGTCGCCGGTTGCGGGGAAGGGCATCGTGCGGCCCCACTGGTAGAGGTAGCCGAAACTGCGCACGTCGTTGGCAAAAGCCTGCGAGGCCCTGAGCGTGGCGCCGATCGAACGGTCCATCCATTCCAGATCGCCGAATTTGATCGTCTTGATGCCTGCGAGACCCTGTTGGACGACCTTGACATTGCAGGTCGCACTGCCGGCGTTGACGGCGAACGATGCCGTCCGGTCTTCGCCGGGATTCTCTTTCAGCGTGCGGATACGGATGGTGCCCTCCTTGACGATGACGGCGTCGTACCAGTCTTCCGATATGGTCCCGATCTCGGCCGCTCCGTCGATGTTGAGGATGTAGCCGATCGTGAAGCCGTAGTTCGGTTCGGGGGTGAAAGGCAGCGTCACGGTGTTCTTGTCCGAGAGCCATTCGCCCGTGATCTGGATGGCGTCCACCTCGGCCGCTCCGCTGAAATCGGGCGACAGCACGGCCGTCACCTCCCCGCCCCGGTTGCGAAGCGTCAGTTTGTAGTCGTAGTCGGCGTAGAGGGTGCTGGCGAGCGTGGTCTTGCAGACGAAGTTGCTCCCCGAGAGAGTGCCTTTCACCGTGACGGCCGTTTGGTTGGCTGCCGCCGGCAGCAGGTAGAAAGCCCCGGCCTCTTCGCCGGCAGCGAGATCGGTGGCTGCGGTGTAGTCGGCGGTCGGCAGATCGACCGAAATGGTCTTTACGAAAGGATAGACGCTCGCCGAGGCTCCCGAAACGGAGACATCCGAGAGGACGATCTCTCCGGGAAGCGGGTTGCGAAGCGATATTTTGGCGACGGTCCGGGCCAGACATACCGGTACATGGGCGTTGGCGGCACTGGCGATGAAGGTCGTGCCGGCCATGACGAAGGGGGCTGCCGGGGCTTTGGGTCCGGCAGGGGTCACGACGACGCTGCTGCGGAAATCGTCGAGCGCCGTGGCCGGGGCGCTTTCGGTCGCTTCGTCGAGCGTGACGAGTGTCGGAAGCGTGACGTTGCCGCCGGCATTGCCCAGCACGAAGACATGTTTCTGCCCCGAGGTCGGAAGCACGATCTGCTCGCTGCCGATGCGGTAGTTTTGCGTTCCGGCGATCTTTTCCGGCTCTGCGGGGACGATTCCCTGCTTGTAGTATTGCAGGGCATTGGTCGTAACGTCGAAAATATAGATGTCGTAGCTCGTGACGGCCCGTTCTTCGGCCGAAGCGGCCGAGCGGGTCGAGATCATCGTACCGCTGACCTGCACTTCGACGCTCATCTCGGCCTGTTGCCGGTTGTTCTCCAATACGCTGTTCTCGTCGTGCAGATCGGGGGAGCATGCCGTGGCGAGGAGCCCGCAGAGGAGGCTTATGATTCGTTTTTTCATGACTCGGAGGGTTTATTCGTTGATGTATTTTGCGATCGTCGCTGCCGGAATCCTGCGGAACGAGATCTGCTCGCTGTAATGCGTCGGTCCGTTTTCATAGAGTATGCCGACGCTGCCGTCGTCGAAGACGACCATGTCCGAATAACCGGATTTGCCGCCGGTGATCTGGTAAACGTCCTCTTTCCAGGTGGCGCAGTCGTCCAGACTGGCCCGGATCGAAAGATGGTCGCGGGTCGTGCTGTTGTTGCTGCTGGCCAGGATGACCGACGAAGGAACGCCGTTCGTATTGTAGTTTACGATCGACCCCTGGCATCCCGGGTCCGTGCGCAGCGGGTTCGGCGTATAACGGCTCCAGGTGATGCCGCCGTCTTCGCTGACGCTCCAGCCGCGCTGCTTTTTGTAGGCTCCCGTGCTGCGCATGTCGAGATAGATGCGGCCGTCGGACAGCTCGACCGGTACGCACTCGTTGCCGTAATGCAGTTCTTCGTCGAGTTCGAGCATGTGCCAGCTCTTGCCGTTGTCGTCGGAGTAGGCGACGTGCGAACCGTAGTAGTTTTCATCCTCCGAATCCGCGGGTACGGCCGTTCCGTCGAATACCTGATATTTATGGTCGCAACCGACGAGGATGCGTCCCTTGTGTTCGCCGGTCTTCAACTGAATGGCGTGTCCGGGGCCCGCTTTGAAAAAGCCTGTCCACAGGTAGCGGTCGGGGTCCGAATTGCGGTTTTCGGTGAACCACTTGAACGGACCCGACCAGGTCGCGCCCTCGTCGTCGGAGTAGAAACTGACCACGTGGTTGTGGTATCTCTGCGACTCCTCGAACGAGAAGTAGTTGCTTTTGAATTTCGCTTCGGTGGTTCCGGTGCGTGCCCAGCAGCAGAACACCACCAGACGGCCGCTTTCGGTCCAGACGGCGCAGGCGTTTCCGCAGGTGTTGTCCTCGTCGTCGAACAGTACCTGCGAGGGGCCCCAGGTCTGGCCGTCGTCGGTCGAGACCCGGTAAACCAGGTCGATGTCGCCGCCGTCCTTGTTGGTCGAGCCGGTCTCTTCGCGGGCCTCGCAGAAAGCGATCAGCTTGTGCGGGGTCCGGACCAGCCCCGGAATGCGGAAGTTATGGATGCGTTTGGTGGGATAGACGGCTCCCTTGTTTTTCCACAGCACCTGTGTCGTCCCGGCCGAAAGGTCGGTCCCTTCGTCGAGATCGTGGGTCGGCGTGCCGAACTCGAAGGAGTCGCCGCAGGCGGCGGCCGTCAGGACCAGCACGGGAAGCAGGAGGTTCAGTATTCTGGTTTTCATTGTGGCGTGTTTTTTAGTTGTAACCTACCGTTTGACGGATATTCGGATTTTCGTTCATGCAGGCGGTCGTGATGGGCCACAGCAGGATGTTGGTCTCGTTCTGGCGGCCGCGGAGCGATTCGATCTTCGTGAAGGCGTAGCCCAGGCGGATGTAGTTCCACCAGCTCTTGCCTTCGCCGGCGAACTCTTTCAGGTATTCGGTCATCAGCGACTCCTTGAAACTGTGGTAGTCCGAGGCGGTGTAATAGTTGTCGATGCCGTAAGCCCGCTTGGCGACGCGGTTGAGGTATGTGAGCGCCGTCGGGACGTTGCCCCGTTCGTTCTCGATCTCGGCCTTGAAGAGCAGCGCTTCGGCATAGCGGTAGAGCGGCAGGTCGGAGATGAAGTAGCGCTTGTTGTCGGCCCACTTGCCGGCGAACTTGTTGACCCACGTGTAGCGGTAACCCTCCTCTTCGTCGGTCCAGTCGCCGTAGCTGACCGGGGTGCGGGTGTCGCGTTCGTCCTTGTAGAGCAGCTCCACGAGGCTCGGCGAGAAGATGAAGCGCTGGTCGTTGGCAGTCATCAGCTTGACGTGCGTTTCGATATGTTCGTTGGCCGAGTGGAAGCGGGTTTGCGGGATGAGATAGGTCTCGGCGTAGCCGCCTTCGTATTCGCCCTGTCCGAAGTGGAGCGTGAGGATGATTTCGGCATTGTTCTTTTTCGTGATGTCGAAGATGTCGGCATAGGAGCCGATCAGGTCGAGCCGTGAATCCTTGAACACCTCGGCCAGAGCTTCGTCGGCGGCTGTGAGTGCGTCGTCGCCGCCTTCGCGGGTCTGGTAGAGCCAGAGATTGTAGTCGGCCTTGAGCATCTGGACGGCGCTGCGCGTGGCGATGGTGCAGTCGGCGGCCGATGCGGGCATCAGGCGGAGCGCATCGTCGATGTCGCGGGCGACCTGTTCGTAGATCTGCGCCGCGTCGCTGCGCGAAGGTTGCAGGTCGTTGTCGCTCGACTCGAAACCCTCCAGAAGCAGCGGTGCGTCGCCCCATACGCGGACGATGTTGTAATAGGTGTAGGCGCGCACGAAATGGGCGTTGGCCAGGATGAGGTTCTTTTGGTTTTCGTCCGAGAACGCGATTCCCGGCACGTGGCGCAGGATGAGGTTGGCGTTGTTGATCGTCGTGTAGCTCGATCCCCAGTTGGTGCCTTTTGTTTCGCTGCTGTCGAGTGCGTTGTTGAACATCTTGTCGGCCGATCCCGAGCCGCCGGCTCCGTTGGTGAAGGTTCCGGCACGGTAGTCGCCCCAGTAGATCATGGCGGTCTGGAACGTTGCGCGGAACTGGTGGTACATGCCGTAGAGGGCTCCCGTGGCGTCGCCTTCGTCGAGCCACATGTTCGAAGTCGTGATCTTGCTTTTCTGGATGATGTCCATGTCGCCCAGGCACGAAGCGGAACCCGCTGAGACCGCGGCGAGCAGCACGAATTGTATGAGTCTGTTTTTCATGACGGTTCTTGCTTGAAGTTGAATTAAAAGATCAGACGTACGCCGAATGAGAAGCGGCGGATCGGGGGATAGTTATAGAATGCGCTGCCGTCGTAGGTGGTAGACGACCCCATTTCGGGCGAAATGCCTTTGGCCTCGGTGAAATAGTAGAGATTGTTGCCCGACACGGTCAACGTGACGCCTTTCAGACCCACTTTCGTGAAGAGTTTCGACGGCAGCGAGTATTGCAACGTGATTTCACGCAGACAGAGGTAGTCGCCCTTGTAGGTGAACGTGTTGGTCGGACTGCGGTTGTAGTTGTCGTTGCCCCAATTCGAGTCGTTGGCGTAGAACTTGGCGTACTTGGTTTTGTCGCCGGGCTTTTTCCACGCTTTCAGCACATCCTTGGCCAGCGCGTAGTTGTTGGTGAAGGTGCCGTAGAAGTAGCGCGAATAGGATTCGTCGAAGATCGAGTGCCCCGTGGCCCAGTCCAGATAGAGCGACAGGGTCCAGTTTTTGAGCCGGAACGAGTTCTGCAAACCGCCGGTGAAAGGCGGGACTGTGACTCCCAGGCAGAACTGGTCGGCCGTGGTGATCTGTCCGTCGCCGTTCCGGTCAGCCCATTCATAGTCGCCGACACGCTTGGCGCCTTTCTGGGGCAGACGTGACAGGGCGTCGTAGTTGGCGTTGGCGGCCTGCTCTTCGGTCTCGATGATGCCCGTGGCGACATAGCCGTAGAAGCGGTTGAGGGGTTCGCCTTCGGCGATGCCGCCGAAGAACGTGCCGTCGCCCAGGGCGATGCCGCCCGTGCGGTTCTTGTCGATCCCGTTGTCGGGCAGTTTGAGCACTTTGTTCTGCTGGTAGCTCAGCACGAGTTTCGACTCCCAGCTGAAATTCTTCTTCACGATGTTGCGGGTGGTCAGTTCCAGTTCATAGCCCCAGAAGCGGACTTTGCCGAGGTTGGTCCAGAACTTCGAGAAGCCCGTCGTGTTGGGCAGCTTCTGTTCGTAGAGCAGGTTGCGCGTGCGCTTGTCGAAGAAATCGGCGCTTACGTAGATGCGGTTTTTGAACAGGCCGGCTTCGATGCCTATGTCGAGCTGGTTCGAGGTCTCCCATTGCAGTCTCTCGTTGGGCATCTCCGAGGGTTTGATGCCCGAATTCCCGTTGTACATGTAGCTGGCGCCGTAGGAACCGTAGGCGTCGTAGATCCCCACCGAGGCGTTGTTTCCGGTCGAACCGTAGCTGGCGCGCAGTTTGAGGAAATTCAGCTGGCGGATGCCGTTGAGCCAGGGCTCTTCGGTCAGCACCCAGCCGCCCGAAATACCCGGGAAGAAGCCCCAGCGGTCGTCTTTGGCGAATTTCGACGATCCGTCCTCGCGGAAGGTGGCCGTCAGCAGATATTTGCCCTTGTAATCGTAGTTGAGGCGTCCGAAGAATCCGATCTGGCATTCGGCCTGTTCCGACGAGGTGATGTCGTCGGGTTCGAAGACCGAGGAGCCGTTGATGGTGGTGACCTTGTCCGAGGTGCCGCCCGATCCGGCCACGCTGACCGTTTCGTAGTCGCGTTTCTGGTAGGAATAACCGCCCATGATCGAGAAGTTGTGGTCTTCGGCGAACGTCTTCTTGTAGGAGACGTAGGCTTCGAGCTTCTGGCGTTCGGTCATGGTCTGGCCCCACGACGATTTCCGCGTGGCGTCGAAGACGTTGGCCTTGATGAACTGCTTGGTCTTCGAGTCGGTGCGGAAGAACGAACCCTGCACGTTGGCCGTCAGACCGTCGATGATCTCCCATCTCAGACCTCCGATGAGCGACAGGTAGTTTTTCTGGTTGCTCCGGTCGTAGTATTTGTCGTAGAAGAGCGGGGTTTGCGACGAGGAGTTGTAACCCTCGACCGGCGTGCCGTCCTCGTAGTAGGCGTTCATCGTCGGCGGATTGGCCAGCGCGCGGGAGATGGTGTTGCGCTGGTTGGCGTAGGCTTCGGTGTCGGTGCGGGCGAAATCCACGCCGAAGCTGGCCGTCAGCCGCTTGGTGATCTTGGCGTCGAGGTTGCTCTTGAAGTTCACACGGTTGTAGCCCGTCGAGAGAGCCACGCCTTCGTCGTCGGTGTATCCTAAGCTGGCTGAGTAGCGGACCCGTTCGCCGCCGCCGTCGATTCCCAGGTAGTAGTTTTGCCACCAGGCGCCGTTATAGAGCAGGTCTTGCCAGTCGGTGTCGCGGTACATGATCGTTTTCGAGGGGTTGATCGGGTCGGGCATGGTCCTGTATCCGGCGGGCAGCACGTCCGTTGCGGGATCGTAATAGCGGGTCGAGAAGATGCCGTTGGGTTTGTTGCCGACACCGGCCGAGTGGGCTCCGTTCAGGTAGCTCAGGGCGTCGGATGCACGCGAAGGGATGTTCAGGTATTCGGCGACCGCCGTGCGGACGACCTCGATGTATTCGCGGGCGTTCAGGAATTCGATTTCGGTCTCGGTGTCTTGCCAGGCCCAGTTGGCTTCGAACGTGATGCGGGGAGCCTTGTTGTAACCGCCGCGCTTGGTGGTCACGAGGATGATTCCGTTCGAAGCCTTTGCTCCGTAGATGGCCGACGACGCGGCGTCTTTCAGTACGTCGATCGAGGCGATGTCGTTGGGGTTGATGGCCGAGAAGTCGCGTTCGACGCCGTCAACGAGCACGAGCGGGGAGTTCGAGCCGTTGATCGACGAGCCGCCGCGGATCTGGTAGGAGAATCCGCCGCCGGGCGAAAAGTTGGTCTGCGTGACTTTCAGACCGGCGATCTTGCCTTTCAAACCTTCGCCGACGGTCGAAATCGGGATGTTTTGCAGCGCCTCTCCGTCGAGTTTGGCGATCGAGGAGGTCACCGACCGGCGCGACTGTTCGCCGTAGCCGACCACCACGACCTCGTCCACGGCGATCGACTCGGGAGCCAGTTCTATGTCGATGCGGCTTTGCGAACGGGGGATGGCGACCTCCTGCGTCCGGTAGCCGATGAACGATACGACCAGCGTGATGTCGCCGTTCGCCAGGTCGAGTGCGAAGCTGCCGTTCGAGTCCGTGGTGATGCCCTGGGTCGTGCCTTTGACGATGACCGAGGCTCCGACGACGGCCTGGCCCTTGTCGTCCGTGACCCGGCCCGTCAGACGGTGGGTCTGAGCCCAGACGCTCATGCCTGCGAGCAGAAACGCCAGACAGAGGAGGCATCTCGATGCGACGCTCCATCCTCCGTATCCGGAGTCGAAACGCCTCTTGGTAGTAGAGTTTTTCATTTGGCGGAAATTTTTGGTTGCATGATATAGGGTTGGTTGTTATTTATTTGTTTAATAAGACAAATATGCCTGTGAAGAAGCGGTTCCGGCCGGGTTATGTCCGGGGTTTTCGTTTTCCGTAGATGGTCAGCGAATCGGTGTCGCGGTCGCTGCGGGGTGCGCAGAGGCTCGCCAGATAACCGACGATGAAACACGAAAGGAATCCGGTCGTGGAGTAGAGCAGCAGGTTGACATACCCGCTGCGGGCGACGAGAATCTGCACGACGATGCTGGCCGCGATGCCGCACAGGGCGCCGAACGTATTGGCGCGCCGGGTGGTGAGGCCCAGCAGAAACAATCCGCCCAGACCGCCGAGCAGGATGCCGAGGATCTTCGAGAATTCGTCCCACAGCGATTTGATCTCCCACGAAGCCATCATCAATGCGAATCCTACGCCGACGAGCCCCAGTACGAGGGTCGAGAGGCGTGCCGTGCGCAGCAGTGCGCGGCCGTCGCGTGCCGCGGGGCTGAGTTTGCGGTGAATGTCCGTGACGAAAGCCGTTGCGGCGGAGTTCATGCTGCTGCTGAGCGTTGACATGGCGGCGGCGAACAGGCCGGCGATGATCAGTCCCAATACGCCCGACGGGAGCTGGGTGCTGATATACCACGGCAGGATGGCGTCGCTGTCGCGAACGGACATACTCAGCTCCGCCGGATAGTGGCGGTAGAAGGCCCACAGCGCCGTGCCCACCAGAAAGAAGAGGATGGTGGCCGGAATGGTCAGTGCGGCGTTGACGTAGACGCCTTTGCGGGCTTCGCGTTCGGTGGCGGTGGTAAGGTAGCGCTGAACGATGGTCTGGTCGGTGCCGTAGGTGGTGATGTTGGTGAAGAAGGTTGCGATCAGCACGGTCCACACGGTCGGCTGACGCAGGTCGAAAGCCGTCGATCCGAGGTTGAACTTCCCGGCTTCGGAGGCCGTTGCGACGATGGTTCCGAGATCTTCGGGGAGCTGGAGGCAGACGATGACCAGCACCGTGACGGCGGCGCCCAGGAGCACGACGACTTGCAGGGCTTCGGTCCACGCCACGGCTTCGATACCTCCCATGAGCGTATAAGCGAGGCTCAGGATGCCCATCAGGGTTATGCAGAGGAAGATGTCGAAACCCGTGACGACGTTGAGGGCGATCGACGGCAGCAACAGCACGACGCCCATGCGTCCGATCTGGAAGAGGATGAAAGCGATGCTGCACAGGATGCGCACGAGGGGATTGAACCGTGCTTCGAGGTATTCATAGGCCGTGGTGACATTGAGCCTGCGGTAGAAGGGGATGAACAGCAGTACGATGACCGGTACGGCCAGCACGATGCCCGAGTTGAAGAGCAGGTAGCTCCAGTCCGTGGCATAGGCTTTGGCCGGAATGGCCATGAAGGTGATGGCGCTGAGTGCCGTTCCGAAGATGCTCAGTCCGACGATGAACCACGGGATGCGTCCCCCTCCCTTGAAGTAGTCGTCGGAGGTCTTCTGGTTTTTCGAGAAGTACCAGCCGATGAAGGCCAGCGAGAGGAAATAGAGGGTGATGACGCCGATGTCGAGCCCCGTCAGGCGGTGGATGGTGCTTTGGAGTGTTCCCCGCAGCAGGACGGGGGTGCGCACGCCCGGGCGGATTTCGCCGCTCGTGATCAGGATGCCGTCGTCGTCCGGAAGGACGTTCGTCGTGACCGGAAGGTCGATTTCATCGGAGACAGGAACTTCCGTAAGGGTTTCCGTGATCGTGTGGTAGAGCCGCAGCATCCGGTCGTCGGAATTGGTTCCGTTGCGGCCGCCGATCAGCAGAATGTGATTGGTGCCGAATGGCGCCGCCGTTCCGGCCATGACCGGAAATTCTCCTTCGAGGCGGTCCCAGCTCCCGAGCCGCGGGTTGTAGCGGTACCCGTCTTTGTGAACGGTCCAGGGCGAATCGCCCGAGAAGTCGCGGCCGCTGAACAGGTAGAAACAGTTGTCGAATCCGTCGCTTTGCGAGGCCGCTACCGCAAACGCCCGGGCCGGGCCGGGCCACGGCGGCAGCTCCTGCCATCCGCGTCCGCGGTCGTGGAGATCGAGCATGAAGAAGTTGCGGGTGGCGGCGGTTCCCCCCCCCACCTGTTCGATGCCGCCGGCCACGTAGATGCGGTGGCCGACCAGAGCTCCTGCGGCATTGGCCAGGGGACGCGGGAGCGAGGGCCAGGGCGTGAAGCGGGGCCGGTCGCCGTCGAGTGTCAGAAGCGATACCTGATCCGTGCAGTCCGAGGCGTCGCAGCCGCCGATGCAGAGCACGCCTTCGGGCAGTGTGACCGAGATTCCGTAGGCCCGGGGTGCAGGCAGGGCGTCGCGGATGACTTGCCAGCCCCGGGAGGCGTCGTAGAGGTATAAATCCCGGTGATAACGTTTCTCTCCGTTCGCCTCGGGGGTGCGGTCGGGGAAGTTGGCGCCGCCTGCGATCAGCAGTTTCCTGTCGATGCGTCCCGAAAAGACACCGGCTATTCCGATGTTGGGCGTCCCGTCGAGTTGCGGCAGGCTGAGCGAGGTGTCCCAGCGGATGACATCGGTTTCCGTCAGCTGCGTCGCGGGGACCCCGGCCGTCGAAACTGCCGTGCCGAGGAGCAGGAAAAGGGTCAGTGTCAGGTTTTTCATAGGTCGGAAGAGGTTGGCGGGTGTCGTTATTTCGCAAAGCCGATCCGGTCGAGCTCTTCGCCCAGCTGGTGCATCTCGGACTCGGTGTAGGGTGCGAAGGGCAGCCGGCAGTCGCCGCAGTCTATTCCCAGATGATTCATGATGGCTTTGCCGCCGCGGACGCCGCCGCCGTGACGGATGATGACGTGCACGATGTCCACCGATTCCTGCTGGAAGGCGCGGGCGCGTTCGATGTCGCCTGCGAGGAATGCGTCGTAAAGGTTCCGGTAGGTGGACAGCGAATAATTATAGGTGCTGCCCACGCCTCCGCGGGCGCCTGCGGCCATGCCGCAGAGCAGCATTTCGTCGAAACCGTTGAGAATGTCGAAACGCCCGTTTTCGAGACGGATACATTCGAGCATCTCCATGAAGTTGTTCGAGGTGAATTTGATGCCGTTCAGGTTGGGAATCGCGCGCGAGCCTTTTTCGAGGAACTCCTTCATCGGCAGGTTGACGCCCGTTACCGAGGGCATGTGGTAGGTGTAGAACGGAATCGGATCGACGGCTGCGGCGATCGGCTTGTAGAAGTCCACGAGCTCCTCGACGGCTGCGGGTTTGAAATAGAACGGAGCGATGGCGCCTACGGCGTCTACTCCCTGTTCGGCGGCGTGGCGCGCGAGTTCGATGCAGTCGGCCTGACAGGTGCCGCCTACGTGCGCGATGACGCGCATGCGGCCTGCGGCGGCTTTGACCCACGCTTCGAGGACGCTTTTGCGTTCGGCGACGGTCATCGAGGTGCATTCGCCCGTCGAACCGCAGACGAATACGCCGTCGGCACCGTCGGCGGCGAGTTTGTCGGCATAGGGCCGGATTTGCGGGAGGTTGATTGCGCCGCTCTTGTCGAACGGTGTGAATACGGCTGGAATGAGTCCGGAGAGTTTGATCATGATATGGGCGTTCATAAGTTTTTTTAATAATAGACTGAATAATCCTATTTGTATGACAAATATAGTGAGATAAAATGAAAATCCAAAAAAGTCGGATGTTTTTTCGGATTTTCAGGAAATTTTCTGCGTAGGACGTTTCCGCGAGCGGCCGCCGACCGACGGCGGCTACGGTTTTTCGGTCAGTTTGTTGAAGCAGTGGCGGCAGATCGCTTCGTAGGAGTCCTGGGCGCCCAGCATCACCTGCTTCTCGTCGCTGGTGAGACGGTGCGAATGGTGGGCGAGGTTGCCGCAGCGCACGCAGATGGCGTGTACTTTGGTGACGTACTCCGCCGTGGCCATCAGCGCCGGCATCGGGCCGAAGGGTTTTCCGGTGTAGTCCATGTCGAGTCCCGCGACGATCACCCGCACGCCGTTATTGGCCAGCTGGCGGCATACGTCTACGATGCTGTCGTCGAAGAACTGCGCTTCGTCGATCCCCACCACATCGACGTCGGAGGTCATCAGCAGGATGTTCTGCGGCGATTCGACCGGCGTGGAGCGGATGGCGTTCGCATCGTGCGACACGACCTCCTCCTCGGAGTAGCGCACGTCGATGCGGGGTTTGAAGATCTCGACCCGCTGGTGGGCGAGTTTGGCCCGTTTGAGGCGGCGGATCAGCTCTTCGGTTTTTCCCGAGAACATCGAGCCGCAGATAACTTCGATCCAGCCTTTGCGGCTGGCGTTTTCCAAAAACATAAGCTGTAAGAATCCTTTATTTATAATCCTCCCGTTTTAAGGGAGTCGCATTCGTCCACGCGGGTGATCCGGGCTCCGAGGGCGTTCAGGCGTGCGTCGATGTCCTTGTATCCGCGGTCGATCTGGTCGATGTTCTGGATCGTCGAGACCCCTTCGGCCGACATGGCTGCGATCAGCAGCGCCACGCCCGCGCGGATGTCGGGCGAGGTCATGCGCGTGGCCCGGAGGCGCATCTGATGGTCGTGGCCGATGACCGTGGCGCGGTGGGGGTCGCACAGGATGATCTGCGCTCCCATGTCGATCAGCTTATCGACGAAGAACAGGCGGCTTTCGAACATCTTCTGGTGGATCAGCACGGCGCCCTTGGCCTGCGTGGCCACCACCAGGAAGATCGACAGCAGGTCGGGCGTCAGTCCCGGCCACGGGGCGTCGGCGATGTTCATGATCGACCCGTCGAGGAACGTCTCGATGCTGTAGTGGTCCTGCTGGGGGATGTAGATGTCGTCGCCCCGCTGTTCGAACCGGATGCCCATGCGGGCGAACTGCGCAGGGATGATGCCGAGATTTTCGAACGACACGTTGCGGATCGTCAGTTCCGAGCGGTTCATCGCGGCCATGCCGATGAAACTGCCCACCTCGATCATATCGGGCAGCAGCGTATGTTCCGTGCCGCCCAGTTCGCCGACGCCCTCGATCGTGAGCAGGTTCGAGGCGATGCCCGAGATGCGGGCGCCCATGCGGTTGAGCATCTTGCACAGCTGCTGGATGTAGGGTTCGCACGCAGCGTTGTAGATCGTCGTGAATCCCCGGGCCATCACGGCGGCCATGATGATGTTGGCCGTACCCGTCACCGAGGCTTCGTCCAGCAGCATGTAGGTTCCCCGCAGCTCCCGGCCCTCGACCATGAAGAACTCGTCGGCAACGTCGAAGTTGAATTTCGCGCCGAGTTTCTGGAATCCGATGAAATGGGTGTCGAGCCTGCGGCGGCCGATCTTGTCGCCGCCCGGCTTGGGGATGTATCCCACGCCGAAGCGCGCCAGCATCGGGCCGATCAGCATGACCGAACCCCGCAGGCGGGTGCAGCGCTGGCGGTAGTCGTCCGACTGGAGGTATTCGAAGTCGATGTCTCGGGCGCAGAAGGCATAGGCATCCTCCGCGAGTTGTTCGACGACGACGCCCATGCGCCGCAGCAGTTCGATGAGCTGTATGACATCGAGAATCCGGGGAATGTTCCGCACGATGACCCGCTGGGGGGTCAGCAGCGTGGCGCAGAGTATTTGCAGGGCTTCGTTCTTGGCGCCCTGGGGCGTGATCGCTCCGTGGAGACGATGTCCGCCTTCGACTTTGAATATGGCCATAAGTTAGAGTATCGTTACGAGTCCAAAGGTAGTAAAAAGCCGGGAGGATGCAAAACAAAATTGCGGGCGGTCCGGCAAAACGTTCCGACTTCCTGAAAGTGCCGTTACGGCACCGAAGTTCGTGAGATTTCGGGCTTTTTGTCCGGCTTTTCGAAATATTTTCGTGAAAAACTTTTGCGGATAACTTTTTTGTTGTACTTTTGCAATCCGTAAAAATGTCTGAAACAATAAAAACTATATAGCTATGGCAATGAAGAGAACATACCAGCCTTCGCGTCGCAAGCGTATCAACAAGCACGGTTTCCGCGCTCGTATGGCTACGGCCAATGGTCGCAAGGTGCTGGCTGCGCGCCGCGCAAAGGGTCGCAAGAAGCTGACCGTATCGGACGAATCGACGTTCAAGTACGCTTAGTTCCTCTGCGGAGAAGAATTGAGGCCGGCTCTATTAAGGGCCGGCTTTCTTTCGTTTTCGATTTTATAGGGCGCCTTTCGTACTTCGTTCGCGGGCCGAAACAGTCACTACTTCTGTATGCTCCTGCTTCGTCCCGCTTCCCGAAGCACAAAATATGTCCCTCTGAAATCAAAAATTGGATTTTGTTCATGCTTACCATCCGACAAGCCTCCGAAACCGATTGCCCGTTGATCCGCCGCATGGCGGAAGAGACATTTCCGGCCACCTACCGCAAGATTCTGACCCCCGCGCAGCTGGACTATATGATGGAGTGGATGTACTCCGACGCGAGCCTGCGGGAGCAGTTCCGTGCGGGCCACGTTTGGTTCATCGCTTCGTCCGACGGCGAGCCGTGCGGCTATCTTTCGGTCGAACGGCAGGGCGAGACGCTTTTCCATTTGCAGAAAATCTACGTCCTGCCCCGTTTTCAGGGCATCGGCGCCGGGGCGTTCCTCTTCCGGCACGCCGTGGAGTACATCCGGAGCGTGCAACCCGCGCCTTGTCTGATGGAACTCAACGTCAACCGCCGCAATCCCGCCTTGCATTTTTACGAACGCATGGGCATGCGCCGGCTGCGCGAAGGGGACTTCCCCATCGGCGGCGGTTACTACATGAACGATTATATCATGGGGTTGGAGATACGATGAAGGGTTGGCCGCGGCCGACCCTCTCTATTTCCCGTCCGTCTTGAACAGGTCCACTTCGCCCCGTTCGACCTTGCCGTACATGTCGGCCAGCTCGGCGATCACCGGGGAGATGTATTCGAGCGTGTCCGTGACAGCCTGTTTGCCGCCCTCGCCCTTGATGCGGTAGAGCATGGCGGCGTAGAGGGCCCGGAAGCAGAGTTCCGTGTCGCTCATCCCCGGATTCCCCAGTACGGCGCGCAGGCGCGGCAGCTCGGGTTCGAGATGCGCATAGGTGGCGCGGTAGTGCTCGCCCACGGGGAGTTTCATCAGCTGGAGGTGCAGATCGTGCATGTCCTGAATCAGGTGCAGCGTGTGTTCCAGATGTCCCTTCTCCTCCTTGCCCTCCTGTCGGAGCAGGTTCGCAAGGTCCATGTACCAGAGCAGGAATACGTGCTTCTGCTCCTCGCCGATGTCCTTGCGGGGGGCGATGAGCGTCGAAAAGATCGCTTCGGGACTGAATTGCAGCGCCCGGAGCAGGTCTTCCAGCTGCCACAGATAGAGAATGTATTCGGCGATGTTCTCCCGCCGTTTCGATTTGGCGATGTCCATTACTTGATCCAGGTTTTGGGCCCCGTGAGGTGTTTGAGGAAATATTGCTGCGATTTCAAAAGGTTGCGCGATTGCAGCACCATGTTCTTTGTCTCGGTCAGGATCGTCAGGTAGAGCATCGAGGCTTTGGTGTTCGAACGGGCCTCGTTGATGCGCGTGAGTTCGGATTTGATCGCGTCGGCGATCGACTCGAACAGCTGGTCGCGCATCGTCAGCACCGTTTCGATCTCCGAGAAATCGCCGTCGCGCAGCATCAGGTTGATGTGGCGGTAGATCGACTCCACGTCGTCGTTGATCGACATCAGGTCGCGGGTCTGCTCCATCGACAGACCCTCGTGGTTGTTGTCGATGTGTTCGAATGCCGGGCGGGTGATGTGCATCAGCGCCTTGGTCATTTCGTTGAGGTAGTCGACCACCTGCACGTAGTAGTGGGCAGTGTTGACGTCTCCGCCCTGGAGCTTCTTGAGCGTGGGGATCAGCGAGTATTTGCGTTCGCGCGACTGGTAGAAGAGGTCGTTCGACTCCTTGACCATGTCGCGCAGGACTTTGCGGTTCTCCTTGAAGACGGCGATCAGCGTGCGGTCGTAGATCTTCGTGGCGCACTCCATCGTGCGGCACACCTCGTCGCGCAGGTTGGCGATGATGTCCTCTTTGGTTTCGGCCTGCTCCTTGACGATGTTGCTCTCCTTGTTCTTTTTGAGGAAGTTGCTGTGGACGAGCATCCAGCCGCAGAGCAGCGTGATGACGATGAAGACCGGCGTTCCGCCGTAGATCAGCGCCAGCCCCACGACGAAGGCGATGAGGAATCCGCCCAGCGCCGTGACGAACCATCCGGCCACGACGGTCATGACGCCCGAAATGCGGTACACGGCGCTTTCGCGGCCCCAGGCGCGGTCGGCGAGCGACGAACCCATCGCCACCATGAAGCAGACGTAGGTGGTCGAAAGCGGGAGTTTGAGCGACGTGGCCATGGCGATCAGCAGGGCCGAGGTCGTGAGGTTGACCGTGGCGCGGATCATGTCGTAGGGTGCGCCGCTGTGTTCGACATCCTCGTATTCGAAACGGCGCGAGATCGCCTCCCGCAGGTGCTTGGGGACCACGCGCTCGACGCCGGCGCTGACGTTGAGGGCCGCGCGGACGATCGTCCGCGAGAAGACCGACGAGCCGTATTGCTGCTGGCCTCCGTCGTCCTGCGCCGAGAGCGAAAGTTCGGTTTCGGAGACGTGCATGGCCTTTTTCGAGGTCCACAGCGTGAGGATCATCAGGACGCCTGCGGCCAGCAGGATCAGGAAGTTGGCCGGAACGTTCTCGTTCAGGGCTCCCATGAGCATCTGCGTATCTCCCGTCTCCCGGGCGATGGAGTAGGCGTCGAATCCGGCGACGGGCACGCCGATGAAGTTCACCAGGTCGTTGCCCGCGAAGGCCAGCGCCAGGGCGAACGTTCCCGACAGGATCGTGATGCGCAGGATGTTGATCTTGAACCGCTGGATGAAGAACAGCAGCAGGGAGCAGACGACCCAGCAGATGAACATGGCCGTCGGCAGGTGGCTGTCGATCAGTTGGACGAAGGTGTTGTGGGCGAGAATGGATTTCAGCCCCTTGAAGACGGCGAAATAGACGATCGCCGTGAGCGAGGCGCCGCACCAGAGCGAGCCGTAGCGACGAAACACCGCCGTGTAGCGGAACGAAAAGATCATGCGCGAGATGTACATGACCAGCGTACCGCAGGTGAAAGCGATGACGACCGACAGCAGGATGGCTGAAACGATACCCATGGCGCGCGAGGTGTTGATGTATTGTCCGAGCGAGGAGACGCCCTGCGCGGGGTCGTTGGAGATTTTGTAGATCGACACGGCGATTGCGGCTCCCAGCAGGCAGAAGATCAGCGACACGGTGGTCGAGGTCGGGAGTCCCCACGAGTTGTAGAGGTCGAGCAGGATGACGTTTGCGAACATGACGCCCAGGTAGAGCATCATCACTTCGTGGAAGGTGAACAGTCCGGGGTTGAACATGCCGCTGCGGGCGACCTCCATCATGCCGCTCGACGTGACGACGCCGATGATGATGCCGACCGAAGCCACGGTGAGAATGACCTTCATCGAGGCGGCTTTGGAGCCGATGGCGGAGTTGAGGAAATTGACTGCGTCGTTCGTGACGCCGACGAAAAGACCGGAAATAGCCAGAATGCCCAGAATGCCGACAATGACGGTGTAAATTTCGCTCATGTTGGGGTTTTAGTGCAAATTGTGAACAAATTTACGCCATTTTTTCCGATGAAACGGATTCGTAACTCATTGTTAACATTAACTTAACATACCCCGGGCAATAAGCCGTCCGCGCCTCGTAATTCGAAATGCAGCGAACCCTTGCAAGGTTCGGTGTTGGTAGGTAAGGGAAAGTGCAGAGGTGTTTAATTCTCTTTTCTGCATATGCTCCGAGCAGTAAAATTGCAAATTCGGGCAGGTTTAACGGTAAGTCGTGTACTCTCTGTTACCTGCCCGAAATGCTTTGTTTTGCATTGAAGTATTTGTTTCTCAAACTATTATATTTTATAGGCCGTATCACGATCAACGGTACGATGTCGCAGTTCATCTGCAAACTTTCGGTTCGTTCCGGTCTTTGGGATGCAAGGCTACGAGTAAAAGCCTCGAACAGCGCATCAACGAGAAGCAGGAAAATATCAAAACCAATATCGGCAAGCAGTATCAACGGCTCTGTGACCGTTCATTACGATTAAAATCCAGTCCCTCCGTCATAGCCTCGTCAATGCGGGGCGTAGTCCATACTGATGCGTCCGAAAAGACGGTGTGTATGTGCAGCTCTCCTTTAAGGGTCTTATATCCGTCGATGTCGGGAATGACGATCCGATGAGTATAGCCTCGATCGAAAAAATATTGCAAATGGAATTGACAGCAACCTTTGGAATGGATGTTTAAGTGCAAAAAAGTCATTCTGATTCATTGTATACGAGACATTATGTTTCGTTCTGGGGCTGCTGGATGAAATCTTTCGGGCGCATGCCGAATTGTTTCGTGAAACATTTTGCGAACCACGACATGCTGCTGAATCCGGTCAAATAGCAAACCTCGCTGATCCGGTATTCGCCGGTGCGAAGTAACTGTGCGGCTGCTTTCAGCCGTACCAACTGAATGTATTCGTTGGGAGAGGTTCCGGTCAGCCCTTTCAGTTTCCGTTGCAGACTGGAGCGGCTCAGCGCCATTTTCTCCACGAGCAGGTCCACCGAGAGTGTTTCGCAGGTGAGGTTTTCTCGAATGATACCGGTCAGTCTGTTCAGCCATTCCCGGTCATTGCGCCCCATGTCGTCTTTTTCATACTGAAAATTCGGCCGCGACGCAAAGTGGCGGAAAGCCCGTTTCCGGTTCTCGAGCAGACTCTCCACCGTCGCCTTGACGTAACTTAGCGAAAAGGGTTTTTCGATATAAACGTCGGCCCCGTATTCCAGTCCCTTGATCTTCGAGTCCACGGAGTCTATCACCGAGAGTAGGATGAACGGGATGTGGCACAGCATTTCGTCGTTACGGACCTTCATCAGCAAATCGAAACCGTCCATTTCGGGCATCAAGGCATCGCTGATGATCAGGTCGCATGCTTGTTTTTCGAGGATGGCGAAGGCCTCGGCGCCGTTTTTCGCCGAAAGGACATCATAGATGTCCTCGAAATTCTTGACCAGGAACTCCCGCAGGTCGGGAGTGTCCTCTACGATCATGATGTGGAAAGGCTTCGCTTCCGGGTTATCGGCTGGTTCTTCAGCTGGTTCGGGGATGCTGATCTCCCCCCCCCTTGCAGATTCTCCGGAATCCGGGATTTCTACCGTAAGTTCACAGCCCGAGATGGTGTGGCGATCGACATACACCCGGCCGTTGTGCTTTTCGGCGAGGAGTTTCACCAGGCTCAATCCGATTCCGAAGCCCTTGCCCGAATCGGGGTTCTTCTGGTAGAAGAGGTCGAACACCTTTTCCTGGATGCGGGGCGGGATGCCATCCCCATCGTCCCGGACCGAGAGCCGGAGCGTTCGTCCCCGGTCGTCGTTTAGGATGCGGAGGGCGACCACGACCGTCGAGCGGGCGTATTTCAGGGCGTTGGCGAGCAGGTTGCTCAAGATCTTGGTGAAGGCTTCGCTGTCGGCATAGAACAGGACGTGCGCGTCGGGGCAGTCCGTATGGATGGCGATTTTTTCGGTCGAGTTGCGGAACCGCGCAACGGTCTCTTCGACCAGCAGGCTGATGTCGGTTTCGCGGCAGTTCAGTCGGAACCCCTCGTTGTCCACTTTCCGGAAATCGAGCAGCTGGCGGATAAGTTCGAGCAGTCGGTCCACATTCCGTTTCATGAGGTTGAGGTTGTCGGTTACTGCGCTGTCCCATTTCCCGGTTTCGATGATTCGTTCGAGTGGGGACTTGATCAGCGTGACTGGTGTCTTGATTTCGTGCGCCACCTGTGTGAAGAACGCCATTTTGGCCTGTATGAGGTCTTTTTCTTTTTTCTCGTTCTGTCGTCGGAGGATACCCCAGACCACACCGACGATCATCAGTACAATCAGGATGAAGTAGACGCTTTTCGCCACGGGACTCAGGAAAGGATGGGGCTGGACACTGATTTCCAGGCTGCGGGTCGCATTGCTCCAGTAGCCGTCGTTGTTGCAACCCCGCACCCGGAAGGTGTAGCGGCCCGCAGGCAGTTTCATGAACGACACGGAGTGCTGGTCGGTGTAGACCCAGTCGCTGTTGAGCCCTTCCAGTTTCCACGCATAGCGGTTCTGCCCCGGCGCCACGTAGCTCAGGCACTCGAAATCGATATCGAAGGAGATCGTTTTACAGGGAATGCGCAGGTTCCCGTCGGGGAGGATATGCCGCTCCAAACCGACCGAGAAACTGTCAGTCCGGTACATGCGGACCGACGAAATGACGATCTCCGGCTGGACCTTGTTGACCGAGATATTGAACGGCGAGAAACAGTTGAAGCCGTTTATTCCTCCGAAGAAGAATGTTCCGTCCCCGGTCTTGTGCGATGACCGGAAATTGAACTGGTTGCTCTGGAGTCCGTCTTCGATCGTGTAGCGCGCGCAGGTGTGCAGCTGAGGGTTGTATTTGAGGATGCCTTGGTTGGAGGAGAGCCACAGGTTGCCCGCTCTGTCGTCCAACACGCCGTAGTAGATGCCGTTCGGCAGGTTGTCGTCGGTACCGAAGTTCTCGAAACCGTCCGTCAGAGGATCGTAGCGGCAGATACCGGCGCTTTCGCCGCAGAACCAGACCTGTCCTCCGGTGTCAACGTAGACCCGGATGTACCTGTCGGTGGCGGGCGAATGTGGATCGAGTTCGTCGTGATGGTAGTTTTTCCAGGTCCCGTCGCTGGGCGAATAGCGGTATATCCCGCTCACCTTGCTGGCGACCCAGATATTGCCCCCGATGTCCTCGGCGATGTCGTATATGAATTTCCCCTCGGTAATTTTCACCCGGGAGAACTTTCTCCGGCGTTTGTCGAAGGTGCACATGCCGGACATCGTCCCTACGTAGAGGGTTTCATCACTCGCCCGGAAAATGACGTAAACATAGTCGTTGCACAAGGAGGTGGAATCTCCTGGAATGTTCCGGTAGTTGATGACCTTTCCGGTCCGGAGGTTCATCAGGTCCAGCCCCTGCGAGAAGGTGCCGATCAGTAGGTCGTCCCCGTCCATGCAGAGGGCATGCAGGTTGTTGTGGCTCCGGATCGTGTGGTTGGTGAATTTCCGGTTGCGGATGTCGAAATGGTTCAGACCTCCATTTTCAGTTGCGATCCAGAGACCTCCCCGGCCATCGTCGCAAAACTGGCTCACGGCGTTGCCGTCGAGCGACTCCGGGTGGCCGTCGTCGTAGTACCACAGAATTTCGCTTTGCCGGGGCGAACGGTAGTTCACACCGCAGAAATAAGTCCCGATCCAGATGCCGCCCTCGCGGTCTCGGAAACACCGGTAGATGCTTTCGTCTGCGAGGTCGTCTCCGGAGACCGACCAGACGCCGTTCTTGCGGCTGAAGAAAAAAAGGCCGCTGTCCGAACCGATCATGTAGCGGTTCATGTCCCGCCGGAAAATCGTGTGGATGCGTGTAACGGAGAGTTTCCTCCCCTCGGCGTCGATGGCTGGAAACTCGGTGAACCGGTTCGTGAGGATATCGAACTCGCCGAGGTAGCCGTTCTGCATGCCGATCAGCAATTTCCCCTCCTCGGCTTCGACGATGGCCGTGATCTCGTTGTCTCCCAGCAGGGAGCTTTCCGGCTTGGGCTTCATGCCCGGGCTGAAGCGATCGGTTTTGCGGTGGTAGCGGTAGAGTCCGGTGGTGGTTCCGACCCAGATCTCGTCGCCGTTGTCTTTGAAGATGGTGCGGATGCCGCGATACGTGCTGCCACCGTTCTCCTCCAGTTCGTAGTGGAAAAGGCGGCCGATGCGTTCGTTCCAGCGGAACAGTCCGTCGTCGGTTCCAATCCATAGGTCGCCCAGTGGGTCGTACAGCAGGCTGATGCAATTTTCGATGCCTTTCCCTTCGCTATTCCGGGCGTCGAGCCGCGTTAGGCTCTCGTCTCGCGGGTCGAAAAGCATGAGGGCTTCGGTACACCCCAGCCAAATGCGGATTCCGTCCGAATGGGGCAGAATGACATCGATGTTGAGGTGCTCGCCGGAGAACGACGAGCCGAAAACGTCAAACCGATAGCCGTTGAACCGGTTGAAGCCGTCTTTCGTGGCAAACCACATGTAGCCTCGACTGTCCTGGCAGATGTCCTTCACGCTGTTGTCGGACAGTCCGTTTCTTACATCGTACCGCCGGTAGGGATTGATCGCCGATCCGGGAAGGGCTGTTGTCAGGAGCAGGACCAGAAACGCTATGTAGGTCTTCGTCATCGAAAAAATGTCGGATTGATGGCACAAGATACCGAAAAATATCCGGTTTCGGGAATTTCGGACTGCCTCCCGTGTCAGCGTGAGGGCGGAACGCTTGCGGGAAATCCGGCAGTCTCCCCAGTGAGTTTCGCCATTCGGAGTAGCGTGAGAATGGAGGCGTAGGTACAGTTGACCCAGAAACCCCGTATCCGGTTCTTACTGCCTTCGCGCACGTCGAGCGACGTGGGGATCAGCCCGTCCAGCGCATTTTGGACTACGGTGAGGTTGTCCGCCAGCGCTTTGGCCTTGGCGAAAGCCAGCCGGTCGCCCGTCGCCTCATAGAGATCCAGTAGGGCGTTCGCCACCACGCACGTACTGTTGTCAACCGGAACCCGGTAGCCGTACTGTTCGTAGACGCAGGGCGTACAGAGCGTCCGAACACCGTCGTTGTCGGGCAACACGTCCCAGCATACGAACTGGTCTTCGCTGAAACGGATCAGATCGACGGCGTCTGCCAGTTCCGCGGCCGTGCGGCCGCGCTTTTTGAGCAGCCACGAGGCGTAGGGCGCCGAGGCGCAGTTGGTGAGGTTCTGGTAGGGCTGTTGCCCGAGAACGGTCATATCCTCGAACTGCCCGGTCATGTCGAAACTTTCGAGCGCGCTGCGACGCATCCACTCTGCCGCCCGGGAGAGGCAATCGCGGTAGCGGGTGATGCCATACCGGTTTTCAAGACGTTCGAAATACTCCATGAGCGGAGTGAGCATCGCCTTGCAGCCGTTGACCGGTTCCCCGGTCTCGAAATCGACCTTGATCGGGAACGAGCCGTCGGCGTGTTGCAGTTTGGTGTAGGTCTCCGCGATGGCCAGCGCCCGGTCGTAGTAGATACGGTCGCCCGTTGCGTCGTAGAGGTCGAGGAACGCGTTTCCGGCGGCGCAGGCTTCCATGGTCATTGTCTTGCCCCGGTTTTCAGCCCGCGACGAGGAGATCAGGTCGGAGTAGTAGGTCGGCGGGAAGAACGCCAATGGGGTGCCCTCGGGGCGGCTTTGGTCCATTAGGAACCGGGCCGCGTTCCGGGCGACGGCGAGCGCCTCCTCCCGGTGTGCGGGCAGCAGTTTCGCGATCAGCACCTCCAGCTGAATCGTGGCTCCCACGATTTTGCATGCGTAGGTATTGTGGCGATAGGTCATGTCCGGCTCCGCGGCGGTGAGCCAGTGCCGGATCGCCGGGAGTTCGTGGATGTGCAGGGCTGCCATACGCGCCGCTTCGGCGTAGGGCCTTACGTTGCCGTTGTAGGGCGGCCGGAAGGGGAAGTCCCGCAGGAATTCCCGCTCCCCGGCCTTCCCCAGGATCCGTCCCGAGGCGTCCAGCCCCTCTGCCGTGACCTGTACCCGGCCTACCGGAATGTCGTTCCACACCGGAGCGAGGCTTTGTTGGGGAGAATCCGCCTCGAAACTCCACGAACGTCCTGTTGGAACGCCCGGCCCAAGGACCCGCCGGGGTTCGGGATCTTCGGTCGGGGCGTCCTTGCGGTAACGGGGCGACTCGACCATCGAGGTCCCGAGGTGCGAGACGGTGAAGCGGTATTTCACCGCGTTTTCCACCGGTTCGAACCCGAAGGCCGGGGCGTAGATGAACTTTGTTGCGAAGGCGTTCCAGAAGGGATTTCGCCCTTCGTATCCGGGCCGGATTGGGTTGAGGTATTCCCGCATGGCGGCCCGGTGCAGCCGTTCGGTCTCGGTTCCGCCGCAGGCGCAGGCCAGCAGGCCCGTCACGGCGGCGATCAGGAGTAGGGTCCGGTGTCGCATTTCCGTCACTTTTTGCCGAGCTCGGTGATTCGGAATTCATAACTGCCCTTCACCGGAGCGTCGGGCGGTGAGGCGAGGTTGATCCGCCGCAGGCTCGGACCCCACACGCTGGAGAACCTCCGGTCGGTGAGTTCCATCACATCGACCGAGGCTTTCAGCGACGTCGGGAAGGTCATCTTCACGACCAGTCCCTCGTCGCAGAGAATCAGCAGTTCCCCGTCGGCCAGCGTCCGCCCTTCGTGCGTTCCGCCCGGCAGGACGACCGATCCCTTGACCAAAAAGTGCTCCACGTCCGGCTGCGTCCGCGCGTCGAGTGCGAACGAGTCGGTGATCGTCACCGAGGGTGCGCCCTTCGGGGCGAGACGGTAGGTCCTGACCCACTTCCGGCATCCCGACTCCGGCGGATAGGCGTCTGCCAGGTCGAGCGAGAACATCCCCTTGGAGAGGTTGCACGACGCGTTTTTCGACCGGTACTGCGCGCCGGCGGGCTGGGCGGTTCCGTTGATCATCGGCAGGTTGTGCCAGTCGCATTGCATCGACCAGATCTTGTAGCGGTCGTGGTTGAACGTCTGCTTGGTGTAGGTTCCCACGCCGGCGTCCACGAGCACCGGGATGTCCCGGACATAGATGACGCAGCTTCCCACGTCGTTGTGGTTGTGGCTCTCGTTGTTGTAGCCGCCCTTCGCTCCGAGGAACCATCCCGAAGGATTGCGCATGAAGCACATTTCGGTCTCGGGATACCACGTGGCCGGGGGTACGCTGCGCCGCAGGTTGCGGCGCACTTCTGCCGGCGAAGTTTCGGCCGCAAGGCGGTTCAGCGAATCCGCGGCCTTGCGGATCAGCGGGTTGAACCGCACCGTTTCGAGCGCCCGGTAGGCGTCGTTGCCCGTGATGACGGGGTTTCGGAATTTCCCGCTTGCGGGGTCGGCCAGACAGTAGAGTGCGAAATCGGTCATCTCCCTGCTGCCCACCGCATGGCCATAATTCCAAATCAGTTCGCTGGGGTTGTTCAGCCTGGCTCCGGCGTCGGCGAAGTTGACGACGTAGCCGTTGCCGATGTAGGAGCGGGAGACGAACTCGCCCATTTTCTGGATGCGTTCATTGTCGAATAGCGAGAACGCTCCGTTCGAGGCGTCGTACAGAATCTGGAGGTAGTCGTAAACCTTTCCGGCCGCCGCGCCCCAGTAGGCGGGGCCTTCTTCGCAGGCCCCGTCCTTCTGAATGTAGTTGAGGAACAGGTCCATGGATTGGACCGACTGGGCCACGGCCCGGTCGAGCCGCTCCTGGTCCTTCTCCATCAGCAGGAAGCACAGGATCACGTCCGAATTGCACCACGGCGTCCAGTTGTTGAGCATCGATCCCTTGGACGCCAGTCCCAGCCACCAGTTGGCGCACCATTGTCCGGGGTCGAGGTACGGGTCGAGGATGTTTCGCCGGACGGCGTTCTCCGTGGCGACCGAGATGGAGGGGTCGAGTTTGTCGAATTCCCGGTGGAAGAAGTGATAGGCGATGGAGACGATGGAGCCGTAACGCCCCGATGCAAGGTCGATAAGCTGTTCGCGGGCATCGGGAAGCGACCGCTTGCTTCGCTGTCGTCCTTGGTGTGCCGAGAGCACCCACGAAGGCTGCTGTGCGGCCAGCCAGACACCGTTGGCAAGCTGGTCGATGAACCGTCCCTTCCCTTCGGCCAATTCGGCCAGGGTCAGGGCGATCATCGCGCCGCGGTTGGCCCCTTCGGGCCTCTCCATAGCTTGCCGGTCGCCCGTCCGCTCGAAGGCGAGGTAGGCGCTGGCGGGGATGTACTGCCATTGGTAGTCGAGCAGCTGCTCGCCCCGCCGGATGACTTTCTCGGCGTCGGGACCGAAGAGTGCGGCCCAGCCCGCACGGTCTTCGTAGGCGGGGAACGGGAACCATGCTTTCCCCGCTGCGAAGGATTCGGTGACGCCCGGTTTTGAATATTCGGCCTGCAAAATGTTCAGGCCATCGTTGCCGGCGGCGGCCCGGATCAGGGTCACCGCCGACAAGAGGATCGACAGAAGGGTTGCTTTCATCGCTTTCGGTTTATTCGTTAGGGGAGAGGGTCACGGTGAAGGTGTCCGTCTGGCCGGAGGTCACCTTGGACTCGAAACCTGCTTCGTAGTAGCCTGCGTTGCTCGCGTCGTATGATTCGCCGACGGTGGACCAGGTTTTGAGGGTGACCTTCGCGCTGTTTTGACTGGTCACCTTGAGGTAGAGTTTTTTCGACGCGCCCTGCAATACGATCCGGTTGCCCTCGACGGTCGGTATGGCCCGCGTGACCATCGTCCACCGGACATCGGCCGCCTTGTTATACTTGGCCTTGACGATGTCCTTGACCACGAGGTCCGTGTCATTTTCGAGCGTTACGGTCCGCGTGGCGCTTTCGCATTCGGACGAGAGAATGTCCGTCATGTCAATGGTGGCGCCCTTCGAGGCGGAGGTGTTGATGACGCTCGTGATCTCGGCCCGGCCCCCGGCGCGGTGGAGTGCGTCGTTGATGGTGATGGTGCTGTGGTTGTAGTTGTTATAACGGAATACGGCCCAGCGGAAGGCTCCCTGGTCGTAGCTTCCGAAACCGCCGGTGTAACCCGGAAGGTTGATGTTTTCGACCGTGCTGTAGCTTTGGAGACCCAGATCGGCTGACCAGCGCGTGCCCCAGGCGTCGTAGACGAACGACCCCACGTCCATGTGGCCGTGGCTGTAATTCGCCCGCCCGGCTTTGATGCCGAGGAACTTGTCGGTGTCGGTGAAAGTCCAGTCGCCGTGGACCAGCACCACGGGGTTGATGCCCTTGCCGCTCCACACCTTCTCCTCCGGGGGCGCAATGTTGTTCAAGTCGAACTTGCTTGCATAGACGATCGCCATAGGGAAGTATTTGGGCGAGTCGTAGGAGGTGTAGCGGCCGTCGTTGAGCTTCATCAGTTCGCCGTACAGCAGCGACTGGTCGTTGAACTTGTGGGCGAGATACCACAGCGGCGGGAAAGCGATGCTCGAAGGTGCGCAGTCGCAGTAATTGAACGCCATTTTGTTCATACCCTCCATGAAGAGAATCCATTTGCCGGTCTTTTTGAAACCGTCGATGGCCGAAAGACCGTTGTCGGTCCCCGTGCACGACTCCATCGCCGCAAGCATGATGCACTCGAACGCTGTTCCGTACCCCCAGTAGCCGTAGCCTTCGGGATAGTTGCCGTCGGGGTTGTACATCTCGGGCATAACTGAGGCGTTGCTTTCGATCGCCTTGTCGATGATGCTGCGCGCGTCGTCCTGACAGGTTTCGTAGACAGCCAGCGCCGCCACCACCAGCCCGCCGTTGCAGACCTGGTTCCAGTTGGTCGCCGAGGTGTAGAAGTTGAGGTTCCACTTGCCGTTAAGCGCGCAGTAGAACGCGTAGTCCTGGATGGCCTTCTCGGCGCTCTTCTTTGTCGCATCGCCCAGCCGGTCGTAGAGCCAGTCGTAACCGATGCCCACGCCGTGGGCCATCTCGGCCCCGTCGAGGAAGTGGGTCGCGGAGTTCCAGTCCTTGAAGGCGCAGACCGTCTGCATGTCCTTCTCCGCTTTTTCGAGGTATTTGTCCTCCCCGGTCAGGCGGTAGGCGTAGGAGCAGGAGATGATCCGGTTCGCTGCTTCGGTCGAAACATCGAGCAGACGTTTCCCTTTAACCTCGTAAACCAGATCTTTGGCCGTGAGCGCCTTGTCGGCATAGGCCATGATGCACTCGTGGAGTTTTTTCAGGTTGGCGTCGGTCCCGGCCGTCAGTTTCGTCTTGATGGCCGTCACGTCGTCCTCGGTCATGATGATCCGCGGGTGGTTGGCCGCCGTGAGTTTCGAATAGTCGCCCGGACCGGACGGCTGCTCTCCTCCGCCGCCGTTCCCGCCGTTTCCGGAGCCGCTTCCGGGTTTGTAGATCATTCTGTCGTCAGCGCATCCGAAGAGAACACATGCCGCCGCGACGAACCAAAGCAGTTTTTTCAATATATTCATGGCTGTAAAGTTTTTTGTTCGCAAGCCGGGGAGTGTCCGACCCGGTGGCCGGGCACTCCTCCGGATTCAGATTGTCAACGGTTTTCGGTGTCCTGCATGCAGCGTACCGACATGCCGGCCGCACGGCCGCCGCTGTCGTTCCATGTGCCCTGCGACGTGCGGTAATAGAGTTGGTAGACGTTGTGGTCCGAGGCTTCGTAGCCGTGGTAGGACGAATTGGACCAGACGCCCAGAATGTCGTTCTGGTTGTTGTTCGGGTTTCCGCCCGACGAGGCCCATTTCAGGCCGCTGAAGTGCCAGTAAGCCTTGTTCGTGCCGTCGTATTTGTAGATCAGTGATTGCACCGAGCTGTTCTTCTCGAAAGCATCGTCCTTACCGGCGAGCACCTCCTTGTAGATAGTCGGGGAGGCTACCATCCAGCCTTTGGGGCAGGGATCGAAGATCGACTTGGTGCCGTTTGCGGACGATCCGGACTCCGCCGTGTCGTTCGGGTTGCCCCAGAAGTCGTCCTTGCGGTCGGTGCGCTTGCCGGTCCAGTCGCCGAGCCACCAGTCGCCGTTGTGTTTCGAGGCACCGTCGGTCTTGAAGAAGACGCCCGGATTGGTCGCCGAAATCTTGAGGTCCGTCGCGTTGGTCGAGGCGACCGTGTAGGTAATGCTGCCCCAGGAGAAGCTGAACGGGCGGCCCCACTGGAAGTAGGCTCCCACGCCGTGCCAGTTGTTGTAGTCCGGAGCATAGCTGTCACCGATGTAGCGGTCCATGACTACGCCGTTCTTGTATTGGTGTCCCACGATGCCTCCCGGGAGATACCAAACGGTGAAGGCCCAGATGAACTCCTTCTCGGCATTCATGATGCCCACCTTGCCGAACCATCCCAGATAGCTGCCCTTCGTGGTCTTGAGCGACAGTTTGTAGTCGTTTCCGATCTCCACCTCCTCGGCATAGTCGGTCGGGGAGTTGGGGTTGTTCCGCATACCGTTTATCGCCAGCGTGTAGTTGGTTCCCGAGAGGTTGTTGGCGAAGATGATTTTGGCATACTTCGGTTCTTCGCATCCGTTGAAATAGCCGCGCGCCTTGACATCGACCGTGATCTCCTCGCCGTCGGTGCTCGTGACGAAGGTGTTGGCCTCGCCGTAGGCCCAGCCCTCTGCGAGGTAGCGGGTCTCTTCGGGCTGATACCAGGCGAATTTGTTGTCCGCGAGACTGACGTTCGCTACGGTGATCGTATTGACGGCATTGGCCTTCAGCTCCTTCACCGCGACTTTGACAGGGATGGTCACGTTTTTCGTCCCGTCGGTCATGGCCACCGAGACGTAGACATCCTTACCGGTCAGATTGACGGGCAGCGTCACGAGCCAAAGCTCCTGGGCCGATGCAAGTTCCTGCGGTTCGTCCACGACGACCGTTGCGTAGTTGCGCGGGGTTTCGGTGCGAATTTCGCCGGTGGACACATTTACCGAGATGTCTCCCGAAATGGCCTCGCCGTCGCACCAGAGGGATGCGCCGTTGAGTTTGTAGCCGGCATATTCCGTGCTCGAAATCACGAGCCGGACGTAGGCCACGGCGTGCCGCAGTGAGAACGACACCGACGGTGACTTGCCCGGGGCCGCGGCGGCGGGGTCAATCACGGTCTTGTCGTAGGCCAGGGTGTACTTCCCCGTGTGGGAGGAGTCGCCCGAGCGCACCTGACGTTGCTCCATGGGAACGGATGCGTGAAGAGCGCCGTCGCTGTAGGTCGTGTAGGTGCTGTACGGATAGTAGACGATCAGGTCCATGCTGCTCTCCACGGCGGTTTCGGTTTCGAGGACGAAAATGCCGCTGTTCTTGCCGGCGTCGCTGGCGTTCAGCGTCGCACTGGCGTTTTGGAAAAGGGTTTCGACCGGGGAGATGATGCCGATTCGGTCGCCCGACGACCAGAGGACCGGGTAGGAGTTGCCGTCTTTCACGCCGATTTCGGTCCGGGTTTCGGGGAAGGTCCGGCCGACGAACGTGATCGCGTTCCCGCCCTTGCCCGGTTCGGCCTCCAGCGATGGGTCTTCCGTGTTGCAGGAAAGAAGAAGCAGGGCCGTTGAGACGCTATAAATTAGCTTTTTCATATCGTTTGCTCGTTTTGGATTTTACTGCGGGTTGTCTTCGAGATTTCCGGCCGAATTGTCGTTGCTGATTCCCTCCGGATCGCCCTCGGCCGTGAAGGTGAGGTAAGCGGAGTGGCAGGCGCGGCCCGTGCGGTCGTAGACGATGACCGCGCAGAAGTAGTCCTGCTCGAAGATCAGGTCGGTGAGCTGCGTCGTGTAGGGCAGTTCGACCGCTATGCCGTTCGCCTCGACGTACTTGATCAGCGGGATTTCCCGCGTGTAGTCGAGTGTGAGGGTGGAGACGCGGACGCCCGTTACGATTTTGGCCCCGTAGAAACTGCCGCTCTCCACCATTGCGGAGATGGTGGCTTTGTTGTCGGCGATCTCGGTGGCTTCGATCTTGACAATCGGCATGTCGCTGTCGTCGTAGGGATCCGAGGAGGAGTCCCCGCAAGACAGGATGAAAAAGCCGGTGAGAAGCGCGGCCGAGAGTATGAGAATCTTTTTCATTTCGATAAATGGATTGAGATTAAACAATCAATAAACCCAGCCCGGGCGGGTGGTGAGCGAAGCGTTCCGCTGGTATTCGCCCTGCGGTACGGACCACGGCCAGATGCAGTCGTCCCAGTACCAGGCGTACTCGACCGTGTTGTCGCCCCACCACGACTGGCCGCCGTGAACGTCCTGTCCCTGGAACTTGGTCTCCTTATAGGTCCCCCAGCGCACTTCGTCGAAGAAGTTCACCGCCTCGACCGGAAATTCCACGCGGCGTTCGTAGCGTACGGCCTCGCGCATGGCGTCGAGGTCGCCGATCGTGATGCCCGGCATGTGGGCGCGGGTGCGCACCTGGTCGATGAGGTTTTTCGCCGGGGTGAACTCTTTCAGCTCGATCAGCGCCTCGGCCCATTGCAGGATAACGTCGGTGTAGCGGATGAGCGGGAAGTCCGTGTAGCAGCGCTGCCGGTCGATCAGTTCACCCTTGAGGAAACGCACGTACTTGCGGTAGCAGTAGTAGGCCGAGGTGCGTTTGTCGAGCCAGAAGTCGCCGCCACTGGTTCCTTGCAGGTAGAGCGGCCAGCGGAGTTGCTTGCCGATCATGTTCTCGTCGCCGTTGAGTCCCGCTGCAAAACAGTCCACCGGTTCGTAGGGGGTGACGATCGTCTGCTTGAGCCGCGGGTCACGGTTCTCGTAAGCCGCCTTGATGCGGGCCTCGTTGCCATTGTCGAGGTAGTAACGGTCGAAGATATCCTGTCCGCAGATGCCGATCGCCTGTGTCTTCTGCGACGCCAGCTTCGCGTTGCTTTTCAGCCCGTCGCGGCAGAAGAACACAGCCCGCTGTTTGGGCGTCAGTTGGTCCCAGTTCTCGAGCCCGGTCACCTGGCTCCACTTGAACTCCGTGCCGTCGTCATTCTGGTAGTAATCGACGAAATCCGACGCAGGTTTCACCTCGTCCCAGCCCCCGTAGGTGTCACGGGCGCCAACGGCCTGCTGGATGTTGTCGCAGTAGCCGGACTCCTCGTCGTACTGGATGGCGAAGATCATCTCGCTGTCGCGTTCGTTGTCGGCGGTGAAGAAGTCGATGTATTCGCCCTGCCAAAGGCCGTAGCCGCACTGGCCGACCTTCTCGAAATCGTTGGCGGCGTTCTGCCACTCTTTGAGCCACATATAGGCCATTCCGCGCAGCGCATAGGCGGCGCCTTTCGACGGACGGCCGAAATTGCTGTCTCCGAGCGTATTGTCGGGGAATGCGGCGTTGTCGATGCAGTATTTCAGGTCGGGCAGCACCACTTCGCGCCACACGTAGTCGGCGCTCTCCTGCGTCCGCGTGCACTGCTCGTTGGAGATGGGCTCGAGGTAGACCGGAACGCCCTGCCAGAATTTGTTCAAGCGGGAGTAGGCCCAGGCCCGGAGGAATCGTGCCTCGCAGAGGTAGCGTTCGTAAGTTTGGGCGTCAAGTCCGGCCTTGTGGAGGTTCGTGATGGCGTCGTTGCAGGCGTGCACGATCGTATAGCAGAACTTCCATTCGTGGGCCAGTTGCCAGTCGTTGGCGCGCTTCGCCTGGTTGTAGAGCAGGTAAATCGGATAGTTGTTGGCATAGTAGTCGGTGCAGAATCCAAGAGCCTCGATGCCATACTTGTTGAGACCATCGAGGTTCTCCGAACGGACCTGCGTGCCGTTGCTCTGTTTGCGGTTGTAGAACGTCTCGTAGAGTCCGTTCATGCCCTTCAGGGCGAGTTCGGGCGTGGTCCACATGTTCTCGCTGGCGATCTGATTTTCAGGGGCCGTATTGAGCAGGTCCACGCATGAAGCGGTCGTCAGGGCCGCTGCGGTGGCAAGGATCGTATAATATAGCTTTTTCATAGTCGTTAGAATGTTATCTGTGCTCCGAATGTAACCGAACGCATGAGGGGATAGCCGATGGCGGAGCCTTTCTCCGGGTCGAGGCCCGGGTAGTCGGTGATGGTGAGCAGGTTCTCTCCCGATACGAAGAACCGCAGCTGTTGGACGTAGAACTTCTTCGTGATCCGGGAGGGGAGCGTGTAGCCGATCTGGACGTTCTTCAGCTTCAGGTAGTCGCCCTTGTACTCGTAGAACTCGCTGGCCTGGCGGTTGTCGCCGGGCGTGCCGAAGGTCAGCCGCGGATAGGCACCTTTGAGGTTGGTCCTCGCGTCTGCGGGATTCTCCGGATCGAAGAAATAGTGGTTGTTGGCCACCCGTTCGCTGATGCCGTGTCCGTTCGTGGTTTGGGTCCCGTTGTAGTAGAGGGCGTTCCAGATGATGTAGTAGTCGAACGCGCCCGACCATGTCATGTTGAAATCGAGCCCTTTCCAGGCGAATCCGAGGTTGACGCCGAGGTTGTACGACGGTGTGCTCGTGCGGCCGTTGAAGTCCATGTCGTTGTCGTCGCCGTAATTGCCATCGCCGTTCCGATCGGCGTAGATCAGGTCGCCGTACCAGAGCTGGTCCTTGCTGAGGGCCGTCACGCCGTTGAACGTATAGCCCGTTTCGAGCATGGCCTGCACCCATTCGAAATCCTGCTGCGTGCGGATCATGCCGTCCTTCGGTCCGGCGTTGATATCAACGGCGCCGCCCCTGTAACCGCGCCCGTTGCCTTTGTAGAGTCTCCGGAGGTAGTGTTCGCCCAGGGCGTGCCTCTCGCACAGCTTGCCGCTGCCGTAGCCGGCCGTGACATCGGAGAGGTTGTTGGAGTAAACCCCGTCGGTCCACGTCTTGATCAGATCGCCTTTGAACTTGGTGACCCGGTTTTTGTTGTACGAGAAATTCACTCCGGCGTAGTAGCTGAAATCCTTGCCGATGCGGCTTTTCCAGTTCAGCGCCAGCTCGACGCCTTTGTTCACCACGCTGCCCAGGTTCGAGGGCACTCCCGACACCTCACCCATCGTCATGTAGATCGTCGGGGTGTAGAGGATGTCCGTGGTGTTCTTGCGGTAGTAGTCGATCTCCGCTGTGAGCCGGTTGTCGAAGAAGCCCATGTCGAGGCCGATGTCGGTCGTGGCGGTGGTTTCCCACTTGAGGTCGGCGTTGCTCAGCGAGGAGATATAGAGTCCTTTCGAGCCGGCTCCGTCCACCACGACGTTCTGCGTGGCGTAGACCGCCTGCCAGGCATAGTTGCCGATGCCCTGGTTGTTACCGGCCTTGCCCCACGATGCGCGCAGTTTGAGGTTCGAGAGCCAGTCTTCGGTCCCCTCCATGAAACGTTCCTCGTGGATTTTCCATCCGGCCGAGAACGAGGGGAAGATGCCGTAGCGGTTGTTGCTGCCGAAGCGCGAGGAGCCGTCGGCGCGGAGGTTCGCCTCGAACAGATAGCGGTTTTTGTAGGCGTAGTTGATACGTCCGAAGTAGGAGCGCAGGCCCCAGCCGTTTTTGGCCGTGCTCGACGATCCCGAAAGCGTTTCGTAGGTCCCCAGATCATTCAGCGTCCAGTCCGTGGCGCCTTGCTTGCTCACGCCCCAGCCCCAGGTCCGATATTCCATGGCCGAATAGCCGAACAACACGCCGAAGTCGTGGTCGCCGATGGTGGCCGTGTAGCGGGCGAGGATTTCCGAGGAGAGGTAGTAGTTCCGCGAGGTGGTGTTCGAAACACTGGCGTTCGAAAGGTCGGAGCTGGAATAGCGCGTGTCGGTGGTGTAATCCCAGTAGCCGTTTTCGCGGCCATAGGAGTGCCGTTCGCCGAAGGTCGGGGAGTAGTTCACCGTGGCCTCGACGCTCACGCCCTTGTATGGGCGGATCGTGGCGTAGACGGAGCCGTTGACGCGGGTAGAGTTGTTATAGCCGCCCGAGCCGTACATCATTCCGAAGATGTTGTTGGCGTTCGAGGACTCTTCGGCGGCCAGGGCGGGGCGGCCCCAGGCGTTGACGGAGCCGGGATAGACGCCCGGGGTGGTCTGGTACAGGGCGTTGAAGGCTCCCGAGATGTTGGCCAGTCCGTATTCCTGGCGCTGTCCGAATAGCCGGACGCCTGCCGTAAACCACTTCGTGACATCCGCTTCGAGGTTGGTGCGGAAATTTACCTTCTGGGTCGAGGAGTCGATGCCGAACCGCCCCATGACGCCCTGATTGTCGAGGTAGCCCAGCGAGAGCAGGTAACGAATCTTCTCCGACCCGCCCGAGATCGAGAGGTTGTGTTCCTGGGAGTAGCCGTTCTCGAAAATCTCGTCGAACCAGTCGGTGTTGGGGTAGAGCGCGAAGTTCGGGACGCCGTTTTCGCCGATTCCGTAGGGATCAGCCGACTTCTCCCGCCAGAGGTCGATGTTCGATTGGGAGAAGATGCGCGAGGTCCCGATGTTGTCGCACGACTCGTTGATAAGCTCCATGTGCCGGGCGTAATCCGAAACGAAGTGCAGGTCGTTGTAGGGCATTTGCAGGATGCCTTTGTAGGAGTAGCTGATCTGGGCTTTCCCTGCCGAGCCGTTTTTCGTGGTGATGAGGATGACGCCGTTGGCGGCGCGCGTTCCGTAGATCGAAGCCGAGGCGGCGTCCTTGAGCACCGAGATCGACGCAATGTCGTTCGGGTTCACGTTGTCCATGCTCCACTCCACGCCGTCCACGAGCACCAGCGGGCCGTTGGCGCCGGAGGTGAACGAGCCGTCGCCGCGGATACGGATCGTCGCATTGTCCGAACCCGGCTGGCCGGAACTTTGCGTGACGTTCATACCAGCCGCCAGACCCGCCAGCGCCGCCGAGGTGCTGATGATGGAGCGGCTCTCGCTGGTCTTCGAGAAGTCGATCGACGCAACGGACCCCGTCAGGTTGACTTTCTTCTGCACGCCGTAGCCTACCACTACGACATCTTCGAGTAGTTGGTTGTCGGTCTCCAGAGAGACATCGACGACGGTGCGGCTTGCTGTGTTTTCCGAACGGGGTCGGTAGCCCATGCAGGAGAATCGGAGAACTGCGTCGGGGCTTTGGACGGTCAGCGTGTACCTGCCTTCGGAATTGGTCGTCGTGGCTTCGCGCTGAGAGGCCATGACGACCGCACCGACGATCGGTGCCCCCTCACTGTCGGTCACCTTTCCCGTAATGGTGCGGGTGCTGCTGCCTCCGGACGACTGGGCGATCGCAGGGATCGCAAAGGCAACGAAAAACACCGAACAAAGTAGTTTGGTCAGTTTTTGTTTCATGATTACAACGGTGTTAGTTGTTATTAGGTTTTGTTTGGGTTGTACGGCTGTATTTCAGCAGGGCTTCCAGGAAATAGTAGTCCGCGTAGGTCAGCGGCACGTCGATTTCGAGGTCGTCCGGACGCGACCCCACGCTGTGCATGAGCAGGAAGTTTCCGTTCTCCCCGGGGCGGGCGAGGTAGGCGTCGGAGGCGAGGGTGCGCAGTTGCTTTTCGGCCATTTTCAGGTATCTGCCCTTTCCCTCGGGCTTGTTGGTCAGCGAACTCAGATCGACGAATGCCGAAGCCATGATCGCCGCGGCCGAAGCGTCGCGCAGGTCATTGGGAATGCGGTCGGAGTCGAAGTCCCAGTAGGGAATGCCGTCGTCGGGAAGCCGCTCCAGCAGCATGCCGGCGATGTTCTCGGCCTGATTGAGGTAACATTCATAGCCGCTCAGGCGGAACATCATCGTGTAGCCGTAGAGCGCCCATGCCTGTCCCCGCGCCCAGGCGGATTCGTCGCTGAAGCCCTGCACGGTCTCCTTCCGGCGAATGCGGCCGTCCGCGGGATCGTAATCCACCAGGTGATAGCTCGTGAAGTCGGGCCGAAAATGGTTGCAGAGGGTCGTATTGGCGTGCGTCACCGCGACGCTCTTCAGGGTGTCGTCCCCGAAGAGCAAGCCCGCGTTGTAGAGGTGTTCGAGGTTCATCATATTGTCGATGATCACCGGGTATTTCCAGTCGCGGCCCTTGCGCACGAAATCCCAACTGCGGATGACGCCCGTCACGGGCGAGAACCTCCCGGCGAGGACCCGCGCCGAGGTGTGGATGGGTTCGAGGTATTTCTGCTCGCCCGTGATCCGGTAGGCGTTGCCGAAACTGCAATTCATTTGGAATCCCAGGTCGTGGTCCGTGCCCTTTTGTTTGAGAGGATAGAGCTTGAAGGTGTTTTTTTCGGCCAGTTCGCGGAATGTCTTGTCTCCGGTATACTCATATATATACCAGAGCGAGCCGGGATAGAATCCGCTGCACCACCAGCGAATGTTGGAAGGGATGAATTTTCCGTCGGAGTCCACCGATCTCGGGAGCGTTTCGTCGGTCAGCCGCCCTTCGAGCTGTTTGTACTGGGCTGCGGCTACGGCGAAGACGCGGTCGGTCAGTTCCGGCATTGTCTCCCGGGGCGTGCATCCCGCAAGGAGGAGGGTCCACAGCAATGCTGTGCGATAGGTTCGGGTTCTCATGTCAGACAGTAGTTTTTTTAGGCGTTTTTTTCGCTATTCAAAATTAGATTTTGTATTTTCCAGGAAAGGATTCGATCCGGTCAAAGATGGACCGAATCCGGTCAAAGTCGTTTTTCCGGGCCGTCAGCGGGGGATATTTGGTTCAAAATAACTTATATTTGTCATGTTGCTCTCCGCGTCGATTTCCAGCCTTCGGAGCAGCGGCGTTTTTACAAATATTCGGAACTATTGCTATGAATGCTTTTCGAACGGTCGTTCTGGCCGCCCTCCTCCTTCCGACGACGCTCCGTGCTGTCGCAGCCGGCCCGCTCGACCGCGTGCGTGATTCCTTTGTCCGGGTGTCGGCCCTCTCCTATGCCCCGGACGAGGAGATAACGGATAGGTTCATCCGTTACTCCGACTACGGACGGGCGAACGATGTCCTGCTGCTCCAGCTCTACATGTCGGTCCATCTGCCGGATGCCGAGGTCCGGCGTCTGCTCGGACTTTTCGATGCGGGCGGTTTCTGGCGCGACATCGACTACGCCGACCGGACGCGGGGGCGGTGGCAGCCGTCGCTTCACCTGACGCGGATGTACGCCCTGGCGAAACTCTACGTCGATCCCGCCTCCGCATGGCACGGCGATGAGGAGATCGGACGCGTACTTCATGGAGGGCTTGCATACTGGTATGCGAAGAAGCCGTCGTCGCTGAACTGGTGGCACGGAGAGATCGGGGTTCCCAAGAAACTCGCCGCGATCCTGCTGATGATCCGCGGCGAACT